>ERZ1035027.90-NODE-90-length-59294-cov-18.171931_pt1 | contig 59294 bp, 43 predicted proteins | sample MGYA00520604_ERZ1035027 | MGnify/ENA primary metagenome ERZ1035027 (study PRJEB33766, sample SAMN09781743) | gut metagenome | biome: gut microbiome | host: Homo sapiens | place: Madagascar | study: EMG produced TPA metagenomics assembly of the PRJNA485056 data set...
GCTCAACGGGGTTCTCGGGGTCGGTGTAGACGTCGCCGATGTCGGTGCGGTCGATGCCCACGACGGCGGCGATGTCACCGGCGCCAACCTCGTTGCACTCCTTGCGGCCCAGGTAGTCGAACGTGAAGAGCTGCTTGACGGTGGCGTTGGCGCGCGAGCCGTCGTTCTTCACGACGAGGATCTTGTCGCCGTCGTGGATCGTGCCGGAGTAGATGCGGCCGATGCCGATGCGGCCCACGTACTCGGAGTGGTCGATCGTGACGCACTGCATGGCGAGCGGGCCGTCGGGGTCCGCGTCGGGGGCGGGCATGTCCTCGACGATCATGTCGAGCAGCGGGTACATGTTGTCATTGTCGTCATTGGGGTCGAGACGGGCAAAGCCGTTCATGGCGCTCGCGTAGACGACGTGCTCCATGGCGAACTCAAGCTGCTCGTCGGTGGCGCCGAGGTCGGCCATGAGGTCGAGGCAGTCGTTGTAGGCCTTGTCGGGGTTGGCGCCCGGACGGTCGATCTTGTTGACGACGATCATGATGGACAGGCCGGCGTCGATGGCGTGGCGCAGGACGAAGCGCGTCTGGGGCATGGGACCCTCGAAGGCGTCGACGAGCAGAAGGGCGCCGTCGGCCATCTTGAGCACGCGCTCGACCTCGCCGCCGAAGTCGGCGTGGCCCGGGGTGTCGATGACGTTGATCTTGACGTCCTTGTACTCGATGGAGATGTTCTTGGCCAGGATGGTGATGCCACGCTCGCGCTCCTGGTCGTTGGAGTCCAGGACGCGCTCCTCGACCTGCTGGTTTGCGCGGAAGGCGTCCGTGGCGCGCAGGAGCTTGTCCACAAGCGTGGTCTTGCCGTGGTCGACGTGGGCGATGATGGCGATGTTGCGTAGGTTCTCCTGGCGCATGTTTATCCTCAATCTCGTGCGGCGCGTCGGATTACGCGCGATATGGCATGCTTGGGCCGATTTCTCGGCCAACGGCTTAGTTTAGCGCGGTGGACGGTAGGTTGCTTTCCTCATAAGCGCATCCATCGAGGTATCACGGTTGAGGCCGGTCTCACTCGGATGGACAGGCGCCAGGCATGGCGCGAGGGCTTATGGGCTTGTCGGGACGGCCTCAATACCGCCGCGACGAGTCCTACAGGAGGCTCGGGGTCTCCCCTGCCGGGGCGGGATCGCTCCAGTCGAGGTCGTCGCCCGCGCCGATCCCCTCGACGAGCGAGAAGGCAGAGTAGCCGCACTCGGTGCCACGCTCGCCAAACTCGAGGATGAGCGCATCTCGGAAGACGTCGTCCTCATCCGCAACCGCACCAAGGTACGCGATGGCGTAGCAGGCGGGCTTACCAATGACGCGAGCGTTGTCCTCGCCACGAGCGCCGTTGCGAACCCACGTGCGGGCCGCCTCGAGGCACTGCTCGGCGGAATCATCGTCGAACTCGCAGGTCATACGCTGGCCCTGGGAGTCCGCGGCGGTGGCGACGACGGAGAAGTCCTCGCCGGCGGCGAGGCGGTCGAGGGCCTCACCCATGAGGGTGCTGCCGAGCTCGTCGGTCTGAGCGGAAACGCCGCCGTTACCGTGATTGTCCGCCATGTGTCGCCCTCCGCGTTCGACGTGATATCGAAAAGATGGTAACGCATCCCCGCACGAGGTTGCGCGCTCCACGCCAAAAGAGAAGGGAGCCGAGGCCAATTGACCTCGGCTCCCAGAGCACCGGACGGGAATTGCGAAAGAAGAACGGGAGAAGCTCGACGAACTCGCCCGGTGGAAAAGAGCAGACCCTCGCCGGCGCGGCAATGGGAGGAGCCGCGCCGGCTTAGCCTTTCTTAGTTCCCTAGTTCCTCTTACCCCTCTTGCTCACAACGAGGGCGACGGCGAGGATGGCAACGCCGAGAACCGCGCTAACCACGATGGGTGCGGACTCGATGGGGTCGCCCGTCTGCGGGATGAACTTCGTGGGCGGCGTCGGGGTCGAGGGCTTCGCAGGTTCCTCGGGCTTGGTGTACGTGTTACGGAACACGCAGGCCTCGAGCTCCTCCTGGTTCACGCTCGCGATGAGGTTGCCCAGGCGATTGTCTTCGACCGTGACGGTGACCTTGCGCTCCGCCTCGTCATACGTGACGCCCTGCTGGCCATCGTTCACCTCGGAGATGGTGAACGTGTAGGTGCCGGCCTGCGTGAAGGAGAGCTCGGAGAACGTAACCTGACCGCTCGCGTCGTTCGTCGCGGTGAGTTCGACACCGCCGCCGGAGAGCTTGAAGGTGAACTGGCCAGCCTTGAGGTCTGCGCCCTCGAGGACCTTAGCCGCGGTGAGCGCGAGCTTCGTAGGCTTGGCGGTGTAGACGTTTTCGAACTCAGCCTCATCCGCATCCACGAGCTTGTGGGTAACGTCGAGGGTTCCGTCCCCGTTGTCCTTGACGGTCGTCGTCACACGGTAGGTAGCATCGCTATACGTAACGCCATTCGCGATGGTCCCGTGGCCGCGCTCGCGGATCGTGTAGTTGTGAATGCCGGAGCTGGTGTACTCGATGCCGCTCAGAGTCACCTTGCCGGAGGCGTCATTCGTGCCCGTGGCGACGACCTTGTCTCCCTCAAGAAGCTCGAACGTAAACTCATTCGCCTCAAGAGCGCGTCCGGTCAGGGTCTTGTGGACGGTGATCTGGTCGGTCACGCTCGAAGTGGTCTTGACGCTGTAGGAGTTCGTGAAGGTGAAGGCCGGGCCGTCCACCGCGTTGCCGTTCGCGTCTACGCGCTGGGCGGTGAGCTTGCCGTTGCCGTCGTCGGTCACCTTGATGTAGACGTCGCGGCTAGGCGTGGCATCGTTCGTGACGCCCGCGACGCTGCCGCTCTCGCTCACAACGTAGTGGAACGTGTGAGTCCGTTCGCGGGTGGGAGCATCGGTCGCGGAGAGTGTCACGTCGGACACGGTGCGAAGCGTCTGGCGAGACGTGCGCCATGCGGCGACGGCAACCTGTGCCTCGTCAGGACTGTGGAGAGCGAGCGTCTCGATCTGCGCCTCCGCGGCGTCATCGGACGCCGTGTCGGAGTCGGACTCGGACTCTGCGGGCGCGGCGGGAGCCGTGGGCGTGGGATCGGCCGCGGGGGCAGACGCTGCACCGGGGGCACCCGCGCTTGCCTCGGGTGCGAGGGTGGCGGCACCATCGCCAGCGGCGCTCGAGCCATCTGGCACGGGGGCCGCGTCAGCGTTCGCCTCGGCATTTGGAGCGGTGGTGGCCGCCGTCGGGTTCTCCTCGCGCTGTTCGGCAAGGGCACCGGCCTCGGCACCAGTCTCCGCCCCGCCGTCCTCGCCAAGGGCACGGAGCAGGTCTTCGAGCCTGAACGTGATGGAACCAAAGTTGACGTTGCCCTGCGCGTCATTCGAGGCGGTCGTGTGCTTGGGCATCGGTGCGCCGGGCTCATCCGTCGTCACGGTGAACTCGAACTTGCCCGCGATGTCCGTGCCGGCAAGGCCCTTGGGAACACTCAGGACCTTCGTGCCCGCAAGGCTGACGGATACCGAATCACCTGTGGCGTAGGTGTTGGAGAACGCAAGACCGCCCGCAGGAAGCTCGAGGGCGCACTCCAGCTTCCCCTTGCCGTTGTCCCGGACCTTCACGTTGAGGGGGAAGCTTGCCAAGGAGGGCGTCACGCCGCGGTCAGCCAACCCATCGGTGACCTCATAGGCCACATAGGGGATGGTCCACGCATCATCCGTGCGCGTCGCCTTGCCCTTGGAGACGAGAGTGGCGAGCATGGCGCTGTCATAGGACAGGGTTCCGAAGTTCACCTGTCCGTGCTGGTTGGTTGCCGTTGCGACGACATCATTTTTGTCAGCCGCATAGGCGAGACGGAACGAGAAGTCGCCGTCGAGCATGAGGCCGTTGGCCATCGTCTTCGTGCCCGCGATCGGGCCTGTCGAGCCTCTGGCCTCATAGGAGTTCTCGAAGGAGACCTTCGCAGCGGCGTTCGCGTCAGAACCAGCAACGTAGGTGTACGTGTTGTCGATACCGGACGTACTCGTGACGTGCGTCGTTACCGTGAGCCTGGCGGTAGAGGCGTCATCAACCGTGGTGATCTCGACGTTGTAGCTCGTTGCGTCATAGCTGACGCCACCAAGATTGCCGCCCTTCTCGGTAATGGTGTAGGAGTAGACCTTCCCTACGTCTTCCTGGGTAAACGTGACGCCCGCGGGCGAGCTCACCACAAGAGCCTCGTCCCCGTCAGGGGCTGCGGAGCTGGCGTGCTCGCCAGCAATGCCGAGCTTGTCGCCATCACCGGTCGCGGTGACGACAAACCCAAACTCTTCCGCGCTCATGGCGCGGCCGTTCATCCTCTTCGTCACGCTCAGGCCGCCGGCAGCCGTGTAGTCGAGGCGAGAGCTATAGGTGTTCGTGAAGACGTTGTTCCCGTTCGCCACGGTGGCGCTCATCGTGCCATTGCCCCGGTCAGCGACCGTTACGGTCACCGTCGCGGCATGCTTGTCGTCGGAGATTCCGGGGATGCCAGAAGCGTTCTCGCGAACCTCGTAGACGAACGTGCGCTCGCCGTCACACACCATATCGTAGGTGAACGGGATGGTGCCAAACGTGAAGTCTGCCGCCTCGGTGGCGTCATGGACGGTCACGCTGGTGACTTCCTCGCCGTTGGCATTGATGGGAAGCGGCGCTCCTTCGGTCTTGGCGCTGATCGTGAAGGTGAAGCTGTCTCCCTCGCGCCACTCGCGGCCCTTGAGGACCTTGGAGAAGTGGGGGTTCACGAGCTGGTCAGACGGGATGCTCGAGTCATAGGTGTTGACGAACTCACTGTCACCGGAGATGCGGCTGACGGTCGCCTCGAGCTTGCCGGTCTCCGTGTTGTCTCGCACGGTAACACGGAAGGCGGCGACGTTGTCGCTGTAGCTCATGCCACCAGCGCTTCCGCGCTCCTCGGTGACCCTGTAGTCGTACTGGCCAGGCTGCGTGTACACGATGGAGCCAAAGTTGATCATGGCCGCGCCATCGGCAACGTCATCGGGACCAACGACGACCCTCGTGGAGGGAGCGCCGTCGTCACCCATGGGGACGGGAGCGCCGTTGACGCCCTCAAGCAGGAAGGTGAAGCTGTCGCCATCCTGCCAGTCGCGGCCCTCGAGGACCTTCGTCAGGCCAAAGTCAGCCGTTGCGACCGTGGCATCCTTGGCACGGTACGTGTTCTCGAACAGGACCCTGCGGTTGTCGTCGCTCGCGCGATCGCCGTCAATCTTCGTCGTAACCGACAGCGTACCGTCAAGCTTATCGATGACGGAGATGACCACCTCGTGCGTGCTGTTGTCGTAGGTAACGCCAGGGACCCTGTCTCCCTCGGCGGGAATGACCTCTGCCACCTCGAACGCGTAGGTCTTGTTGGCATTCTCCGCGCTAAAGACAACGTCGGACAGCTTTGCCATATCCTCGGCAATGCCGCTTGCGCGCCTCTGGGTGTTCGAGAAGCTCTTGTCGGAATCAGAGAGCAGGGCATTTGCCTCGTCAGCCGACGCAGCAGTGGTTCCGGTCTCGGCGGTGGCGTCCTTGCCCGTGATGGTGAAGGAGAACATACCCATATCCATGGAGCGGCCGGTGAGGACCTTGCTCACGGTAAGCCCAGGATAGTAGGCAACCTCGGTGGGCGCGTAGACGTTCGTAAAGGCAGCGTGATCGGTAATGGCCTTGTCCCTATCGATAGCGGAGGTCGTGTTGTCGTAGGAGACGCTCTCGAGGGCGAGCTTGCCATTGTCATCATCGATAGTGACGGTTGCGGTGGCGACGTGGCGGTCCCACGTGATGCCCGCGCCATCCTCGGCAGGAGCGTTCTCACTAATTTCGAAGGTGTACTTGCCGGGCTTGGTGAACGTCATCTTGCCGGACTTAAAGTTGACCACGTTGCCGCTGGTCTCACGCTCGAGAGGCATGTCAGAGACAACGCCATTGTCAGAGACAACGCCATTCTCGGGGCCAGAGACGAGGTTCAGGGAGAAGTTGAAGTCGTCCGTATCGAGCATGTCTCGGCCAACAAGCTGCTTCTCGCCCTTGATGATTCCGGACTCAACGAACGCCTGGGGCGTATAGGAGTTCTCGAACGCGGCCTCAGCGAGCCCGTCGGTCTCCCCCTCGCGCGTATAGGTCGCGGAAACCTTGACGAGATTCTCGCCGTCGATGGTCTCGTGGGTCACGGTCACGGTCGCAATCCAGACCGTGGTGTCATACGTCATGCCGGGGCGAGGATCAGCGGGGACCTTCTCGCAAATCTTGTACTGGTAGGTCTTGCCCACGTCCTCGCTCGTAAAGGTGATTCCCTCGAAGATCACGACGCCATGGGCATTGTTGTGGCCAACGAGCTCGGTCGCGTCGTCGGGCATGGGGGCGCCGGCCACAGGCGTCAGCGAGAACTCGAACATCTCGGGCTGGAGGGACAGCGCGCCGGACGCGTCACTCAGCGTCTTCGTGGCGATGGGCGCCCACTCCTGCGAAGTGGCGTCGAAGGTGTTCGTGAACCTCGCGACGCTCGTCGCGGCAGCATCGGCGGCGACGTCGGCACCGAGGTCGTCGTGAACGCGCGTGATCTCGGCGGTGGCAGCGAGCGTTCCGTCGTGCTTGTCCTCGACCGTGACGGTCACGGTGTAGAGGGCGAGTGAGGTCGACACACCGGGCGTCGTGGCTTCCTCGGCGGGCTCGTAAATCTGATAGTAGTAAGTGCCAGGCGCATTGTAGGAGATGTCACCAAAGTTGAAGGCTACCCGCGTTCTGGAAGGCGTGCCTTCGGGGCTCGTCACGACAATCCTGGAGATGTCCTCCTCGGCGCCTTCGGGCATGGGAGCGCCATAGAGACCCTGGAGAATGAAGGTGAAGCTATCGCTTGCAAGCCAATCGCGACCATCGATGATCTTCTCGCCGGCGAGGTTCTCTCTGCCGGAGAGCGTTCCCGTAGCGGAGTAAGTGTTCGTGAATTCCGCCTTAGCCTCGAGCCCAGCCTCGATCATACCTTCCTGTGCGCTGGAGGGCGAAGTCTCGAAGCCGCTCGCGGCTTTCTCGGTCACGGTATAGGCAGTTCCCCGAGCAAGGCCATACACGTACAGCGTCTCTCCGTGCTTGAGCGTGTGCGTGGCGTTGCCGGTGGCGTCAAACGTGAGATCCCAGGACTCGTCACCGCGGACCGTCCCGTCCTCACCCTTGACGGTTGCCTTGAACGTCTTGCCGGCGGCGTCGGGAATCGAGATGTTGAACGTGAAGTTGCGGTCGTTGTAATAGCCCTCGTCGAAGCCAGCAGGAACGGCGACCGTCTTGGAAATCGCGAGCGTTCCGGGCTGCTCGAGCGAGATGCGACCGTTGTTGCCAAGGGCAACGTTGATTGTCCTGCCATTCCAGTGGGGGTTGATGATGGTAGAGGCGGTATCCGTAGCGTTGGAATCCTTGTCGGTACGAAGCTCGTTGATGTAGATGAGACGGCGCGAGCCCTTCCTCAAGATGAGATATCCGGACTCATCAGTGGCGATTGCACCCGTAACACCCTCGGCAACGCTGTCGGGGAAGGAGACCACGCTTGAAGACTTGGTGGCCGATTCGTCAGCGATGTCGTACCAGGAGCGCTTGTAGTAATACGTCGCAGAACCGCTCAACGGACCACGAGCACGCTGGGTGCACTCGGCGTTGAGATAGAGTGGTGTGTCTTCGGTGATGTAGTAGTAGCTGTTACCCGTCGCAGGAGTGAATGCAGACGTCGTGTCTCCATCCTCCCCACCGGAGTACGCGTTCGCGAGGAAGTAAACCTTTCCCTCTTCATCTGTGTGGCTGGCAATGTAGTCCGCCATGGCCTCGTCGGGGTTCGCGAGGAGATCAATCGCCTCTTCCTTGAGGCTCGACCCGTAGAACACGCGAATGGGAAACGTCAGCGTCACGTCGCCGGTTCCCTCATCCTCGTCGACGTTGAAATGACGAAGCGGAATGAGGGACGCCGGAATGGAGACGGTCACCTTGTCGCCAGTCCGGGCATCATCGGAACGCTCGACACGGATGATAATGTCTTTGAGGTCACCCGCGGGATAGAGCACGTTGCCGGCCGTGCCGCGGAACGTGTAGGTATCGACGTTTCCGGAAGTGGATTTATCCGGGTTGGAGAAGACCTGCTTGGCGAACACAACGCTCTTGAAGCTGTCGACCTTCATGTAGTCGCCCAGTTGATCGGTAAACGTCACGTAGCCAGACGTGTTCTCGGCACCCTCGACGACATCGGTGGGATGACCAGCCGCGCTCACGATGTCCTGCGAGATTCCGCTAAAGACATCCTTGAGATCGTTGGCGCTCGTCGCGGTCTTGTAGAAGTCGGAGTCGGTCGCGCGCGCACCAAGCTCGTTGTACTTCGTTGCAGCGGGATAGTTGCTGGACAGGGCGTGCAGGAACTTGTTCTCATTCGTAGCACCCCAGCCATTGGGGTCATAGGAAGGGTTGGCGCCATTCTGGATGCCAACGGTGTAGATGGTAGTTCCACCATCCTTGAGAGCCTTGGCGGTGGAGACGGCGGAGTTGGCGACGCTCGAGCTGAAGTCGCTGCTCGTAGTCGGCGTGCCATCAGTGAAGAACACGACGACCCTCTTGGCGCCAGAGCGCGGGTCTTCGAGTGCCTTTTTGGCCTGGCTCATGCCCTCGTCGGCGCGGGTGGCGCCGGCAGGCTCGATCGCGTTGATGCGGGAGGTGATGGTCCCCTTGCCGTCCTGCGTGCAGGCGGTGAGCCCAAGCATGCGCTGACTGTAGTTGTATTTGTAGCCGCCAGACCAATAGGTATCGTTGCCGATACGCTCCGTGCCTTTGCCGGCAAACTTCACCACGGCGACGCGATGCTGCTGGCTTGCGTCCGAGATACCCTCGTTTGCCTTCGCGATCTCGTCGACGAAGGCGTTGGCGGCAGCCTTGAGCGCATCGATGCGCTTGGTGGAGTCACGGTTGCCCATCGAGTCGTCCATCGAGCCAGAGGCGTCAAGAACGAGAACTATGTCCAGGGGCGTCGAGGACGTCATCGTCAGGTTCGACGTCGATGAGATGGCAGAGAGGGACGTCAGGAAATCCGAGTCATCACCCTTCTCAATCGTCATATCACCGTCCGCGCCAGAGAGGACGATATTACCGTTCGAGACGGTCTTGTCCGTCCAGATGCGGCCGACATTCTCCGTCGAATTCTCGAGGCCCCAGTCGCGCCACGTTGACGCAGAGGAGGGATCAGCCACCGTCTTGGCGCCAGCCGTGGCGGCAAATGCTGAGACGGGAGCTAACGTAAGGAATAACGCAAACAACAACAGAAGCCTTAGCCGCCTCATGGTGACCTCCTCCGACGAAAGCTAGATAAGCGAGCTTATCGTCAGTAAATCGAGGTCTATTCAATAGGTCACATGTGTGCCAAATTTGAGAACTCGCAGGTAGATTAACCTGTTCTAAAATTCACCGTTTCCGCGAACGGTATGGGAAATACAAAGCCGTGCGTTGGTTGCGGAGGCGCATATATGTCGATGCGGAAGGGCGATTAAACGCCCCTAGCCCCGCTCGCGAGTCCTGAGCTCGTCGAACCAGGCGTCGAATTCTCGATAGAGGCCAACGCGCGTAGTCACTCCCGCCTTCTCGTAGATGGCGGAGATATGCCTCTGAGCCACGCGGCGCGAGACGAACAGGCCATCCGCAATCTCTTGAACGCCGAGATCCGTCGTCAGGAGGGACTTATACACTTCCCCCTCCCTCGCGGTGAGACCAATCTTCTCGGCGTATAGGGCGAGCGCCTCTTCGCGAGACGGAAGGACGGGCTCCTGAATGAGGGCATCGCCAACCCCCCCCTTCTCCTCGTCCAGGTCCTCCGTAATTCCCCACGCGATGTCGCGGACAAGGACGAGAAGGCAGACGATCGACAGCAAGCATGACACGGTCACCGTCACGACCACACCCAGTGACTCGAAGAGGGGGCGAGCGAGCAATGCACCCAGAGCGCCCACAAGACAGCTGATGGCCCTCCCCATACCCGCAACGATCTCCGAACAAGATGTCTTAGGCGCCACCCTCATGAAACTCGCGCTGAGATACATGACATAGAAAGAACCATATATTCCCGCGATGAAGGTAGCGGCAGGCATTCCCTCCGGCGTTTCCGCCGCGGGCACCGCCGCAGCGACAAGGAACATCGCGCATATCGTGATGAGGGAGCGAAGGTGGCCCTTCTTTAGGTCAAACAGTACGCCGACGAGCGGAAGCGAAAGCGAGTAGACGATCTTGGAGAGACCGGTGCTGATGATATTCCCGTTTGCATAGTTCCAGACAAGAACGCCGTCGAGAAGGCCATAGTCGAGGGTCATGGCGGCGGCGGCAACCGCAAGAAGAATAATCGATCTCCTACTCACGCCAGATACCTGTTGAGTCGATGACTGGGGGTCGTACAACCATTGCCTAGCGGGACGGCCGGCAAGCCACAAGATGACAATCGCACTCAGGGCCACGCAAATCACAAAGGCCGCGGGGGTCATCCCGAGGGTCTCGACAAGATACTGGAGCAGCGAGGCAACACCCATGCCAATTCCAAGCGCTCGCCCAGAGACCGCACTCTCGCATGACACGAGGCTAAACCCACAATGGACGGCTGCGCCAATGTAGCCAAGGGCCAGAATCGTCACACTGCTCGCGATAAGGAAGCCGGGCAGGCGAAGGGTTGCCACCATCCCGACGGCTCCGGTAACGCAAAAAGACATCGCAGCGGCAGTTCTTTTCTCCATCGAGCCGGAAAGATAGGATCCCGCTACCCAGAAAAGGACATAGCCAAGCCCCGTAAAGGCGAGCAGGATCGCGTATACGTTCCCTATGACGCCAGGATCCGCAAGGCGAGGAGTGCGCCCAAGCGTTACGGACATGCAGAGCTTCCAGGTAAAGAAATAGAGGGAGAAAGAGGCAGCCTCGATAAATAGCTCCCGCGAGAAATAACGGGAGGGAACAATATGCCGAAACCGTCTAGTTGCGTGCATAAGTCGCCTCCCATCATCTCTCCACCTATCTTCGCACGATATTCGAGAGGGAGGGACAATAAAAACCGCGACAAAAGTCCCAAATAATCATCGCTTTTGAAGCTGATATCAGAGCCTGGAAGAAGGATAACGATTACGCTCTTTCACGCTTCGTTGGCGGGCATTCAGAAATGCCTTGAGGGCACAAATCCCGGGCGCAGAGGAGGTCAGCATAAAAAAAACGCCGGAGAAGCACTCCGGCGAAACAGACTGGTGGAGACGATGGGGATCGAACCCACGACCTCAGGCTTGCAAAGCCCGCGCTCTCCCAACTGAGCTACGTCCCCTTTTAGTAATAAACGCCCCAGCGGCGACTCGGCTCACGCTGGGGCGTTTATTGGCGAAAAGGTGGTGGGCCCGACAAGGTTCGAACTTGTGACCTCCCGGTTATCAGCCGGACGCTCTGACCAACTGAGCTACGGGCCCACATGCGGTGTGTTCGCCACAACGCGCTTCGCTATAATAAAACATCGCCCAAACGAAGGTCAACTACTTTTTTCAAAAAAGTTTTTAGCCTGTCAAAATAGGCGACAACGGGTAGCATATCGCTACCAACGGACGGTGACAGCTAGCCTTGACGCCGCTGTCACCTTGAGAGGAGAAGGGATGGACCACATGGTTGAGATGACGCTCAGAAACCTCATCGTGGGAGGTGGCCCCATTCCCTCCGCCATCATCCTGCAGCCCGCCGGTGACGAGAACGACAGCGAACTCGTCCTGCCCATCAGCGTGGGCACCGTGGACGCGGCCAACGTGGCACGTGCCACGAACGCGGACGACCACAAGCGCCCGGCAACCCATGCCCTGCTCGTGGACACGATCGACGCGCTGGGCGGCGAGCTCGAGAGCGTGAGCATCACCCGCGTCGAGGGCGCCACGTTCTTCGCCACGCTCGACGTTCGCTCGGCCACAGGCGAGCAGCACCACATCGATGCGCGCCCCTCGGACGCCATCTCCGCCGCCATTGAGGCGGACGCCCCCGTGCTCGCGAGCGAGGACGTGCTGGAGTGCGCCGGCCTCCCGGACTTCGCCGCCGTCGAGCGAGACGAGCAGGAGCGCGAGGCCGCCGAGTTCCACGACTTCGTCGAGAACCTCACCCCGGACGACTTCAAGGCCCCCAAGCAGAGCTAGAAAAGCAGGCCGCCCCAAAAATGTCAGAGACTTTTGGGGCGGCCTTTTCATCAAAAAGGGAGGGGTACCATTGGCACCCCTCCCTAGCGGCTACGCTTCCTCGGATTCCTCGGACGCTGCCTCGCCCTCGCCGGGCTCGGACTCGTCCTTGTCCTCCTCGTCGGAGACCTCCATGCGCGCAAGGGCGCACACCGAGTCGTTCTCGTCCACGTCCATGACCTTCACACCCTGCGTGGAACGACCAAGCTTGGAGATGTCCTCCACCCTCACGCGGATGACGACGCCATCCATGCTCACGATCATGAGCTCCTGGTGAGGCTCGACGACGCGGCAGGCCGCAAGCTGGCCCTTGGCGTCCGTCATCGCGATCGTGAAGACGCCCTGGCCGCCACGCTTGTGCTCGGGGTACTCGGCAACCGGCGTGCGCTTGCCGTATCCCTTCTCGGTGATCACGAACAGGTCACCGGTACCGTTCGTGATCTCCATGCCCAGCATCCTGGCGTCGCCCTTGAGCGTGATGCCACGGACACCGCTCGTGTCGCGACCCATCGGGCGCACGTCACTCTCGGGGAACATGATGGCCTTGCCGTCCGTGGAGACCAGGATGACCTTCTCGCCCTCGCGCACGCGACGCACGTTGACGAGCTCGTCGCCGTCACGCAGGTTGATGGCGATGAGACCATCACGACGCGTGCGGTCGTAGGCGCTCATGGCCGTCTTCTTCACGGTGCCGTTGGCCGTGGCGAACATCAGGTACTCGTCCTCGGGGAAGTCGCGGCATGTGATGACGGCCATGGCACGCTCACCCTCGGAGAAGGGCACGAGGTTCACGATGGCCGTGCCGCGGGCCGTGCGCTGGCCAATCGGCAGCTCGTGGACCTTCAGGCGGTACGCCTTGCCCTTGTTCGAGAAGAACATCACGTAGTCGTGCGTGCTTGCCACGAACAGGTTCTCGACGAAGTCGTCGTCCTTGAGGTTGACGCCCTGGACGCCCTTGCCACCGCGCTTCTGCGCACGGTAGGTGTCGACCGGCGTGCGCTTCACGTAGCCGGCGTGCGTCACGGTGACGACCATGTCCTCCTCGGCGATGAGGTCCTCGACGTTGAGCTCCTTGGTGCCCTGGACGGAGATCTTGGTGCGGCGCTTGTCGGCGAACTTGCGCTCGATCTCGCGCATCTCGTCCTTGATGACGTCCAGGATCTTCTCGGGATTGGCCAGCAGGTCCTCGTAGTAGGCAATCGCCTTGCGAAGGCCGTCGAGCTCCTCCTGGATCTGGTCACGGGACAGGCCGGTCAGGCGGCGCAGGCGCATCTCGAGGATGGCTGTCGTCTGCTCGGGCGAGAAGCCAAAGCGCTCGATGAGGCGCTGCGAGGCCTCGGAGTCGGTGCGGCTCGAGCGGATGATGCTGATGACCTCGTCGATGTGGTCGAGGGCCATGAGGTAGCCCTCGAGGATGTGGGCGCGGGCCTGGGCCTTCTTGAGGTCGAAGCGCGTGCGGCGGGTCACCACGTCAACCTGATGGTCGATGTAGTGCTGCAGCATCTCGCGGAGCGTCAGCAGCTTGGGTGCGCCGTTGACGAGCGCGAGGTTGATGACGCCGAACGTGGTCTGGAGCTGGGTGTACTTGTACAGGTTGTTAAGCACGACCTGCGGGATGACGTCCTTCTTGAGCTCAATGACGAGGCGGATGCCCTTCTGGTTGGACTCGTCGCGCAGGTCGGAGATGCCCTCGATGCGCTTCTCGTTCACGAGCTGGGCGATCTTCTCCTGCAGGGCGCCCTTGTTGACCTGATAGGGCATCTCGGTGAAGACGAGGCGAGAACGGCCGGACTTCATGTCCTCGACGTGGGCCTTGGCGCGCACGGTGAGCGAGCCGCGGCCCGTCTCGTAGGCCTCCCTGATGCCATCGACGCCCATGATGACAGCACCCGTCGGGAAGTCGGGACCGGGCATGACCTGCATGAGCTCGTCGGTCGTGGCATCCGGGTTGTCGATGAGCATGCACGTGGCTTCGATGGCCTCGCCCAGGTTGTGCGGCGGGATGTTCGTGGCCATGCCAACGGCGATGCCGTTGCAGCCGTTCACCAGCAGGTTGGGGAAGCGCGCCGGCAGCACGGAGGGCTCGGAGAGCGACTCGTCGTAGTTGGGCTGCCAGTCGACGGTGTCCTTCTGCAGGTCGCGGAGCAGCTCCATGGCGGGCTTGGCCAGGCGGCTCTCGGTGTAACGCATGGCCGCGGCGCCGTCGCCGTCGATGTTGCCGAAGTTGCCGTGACCGTCAATGAGCGGCACGCGCATGGAGAACCACTGTGCGAGACGCACCATCGTGTCATAGACGGCGAAGTCTCCGTGCGGGTGGTACTTGCCGATGACCTCGCCGACCGTCCACGCACTCTTCTTGTGCGGACGGTTGGGGAAGATGCCGCTCTCGTTCATTGCGTACAGGATGCGGCGGTGGACCGGCTTTAGGCCGTCTCGGACGTCTGGAAGGGCGCGGGCCGTGATGACCGACATCGAGTACTCGATGAAGCTCTGGCGCATCTCGTGGCCAAACTCGGAGAGCTGAAGCGCCCCGCCGTGCTCGTCGGTCTCGCCAGCGTCGGTGCCGCGGCCAGCGTCGCCAAACTCCTCCTCGAGCTCGCCGTCGTCCTCGTCACTGTCCTCGTCATCGTCGGACTCGACGTAGACGTCGGTGCCCTCGTCCTCGGCTGAGGCGCGGTCGAGAAGTCGCCGGAGGTCGTCGGGCAGCTCGCTGCCGTTCTCCCCACCCGTGATGTTCGTATCGTCTGCCACTTGTGGCCTTTCTCGTCTTAATTAAACCCTACAGGTTGGCTCGGGAAACCCGGCTAAGCGTCGAGGAATCGAGCGTCGTGAGCATGGCGCTCGATGTACTCGCGGCGATAGCCCACCTCGGAGCCCATGAGCTCGCGGACGGCGCGGTCGGCTGCGGCGGCGTCCTCGATCGTCACGCGCTGCAGGATGCGGGTCTTGGGGTCCATGGTCGTGGAGGCAAGCTGCTTGGGGTCCATCTCGCCCAGGCCCTTGTAGCGCTGGACGTCGTAACCCTTCTTCTTTTTCTTGAGCTTGCCGGAGTCGTCCTTGGTGTCGTCATCGTCGTCGGGCGAGAAGCCAAGCGAGCGGATGGTGTCGCGAAGGATCTCCTCCTCGGGCTGGCGGCCGTTGGGGTAGACGTAGTGGATCTTCTTGCGGACCTTGACGCCAAAGATCGGCGGGCAGGCGACGTAGATGTAGCCGGCGTCGATGAGCGGGCGCATGTACTTGTAGAAGAACGTCATGAGCAGGATGCGGATGTGCGCGCCGTCGACGTCTGCATCGGTCATGATGATGATCTTGTGGTAGCGGGCCTTCGTGATGTCGAAGTCCCCGCCGTCGCCCGCACTCGTGGTGACACCGGTGCCAATGGCCGTGATGAGCGACTGGATCGTGTCCGAGGAAAACGCGCGGTGGTCGCCGACGCGCTCGACGTTCAGGATCTTGCCTCGAAGCGGGAGAATCGCCTGGATGTCTCGGCGACGGCCGTCCTTTGCGGAGCCGCCTGCCGAGTCGCCCTCGACGATGAAGAGCTCGGTGAGCTCGGCGTCGCGAACGGAGCAGTCGGCGAGCTTGCCAGGCAGGCTCGCGCTCTCGAGCAGGCTCTTGCGACGCGTGGCCTCGCGGGCCTTGCGGGCGGCCGTGCGGGCCTTGAACGCCTGTTGGGCCTTGCTCACGATGGTGCGGGCCTGCTTGGGGTGCTCCTCGAGGTACTCGGACAGGCCGTCCGAGACCACCTTGTTCGTGAGCGTGCGCATGTAGGAGCTGCCGAGCTTGGCCTTGGTCTGGCCCTCGAACTGCGGGTCTGGGAGCTTGACGGAGATGACGGCAGACAGGCCCTCGCGGACGTCGTCACCGGTGAGGTTGGCGTCCTTCTCCTTGAGCAGTCCCTGCTTGCGTGCGTAGTCGTTGATGACGCGCGTGAGGGCCGTGCGGAAGCCCTCGAGGTGCATGCCACCCTCGGGCGTGTAGATGTCGTTGGCGAACGACATCACGTTCTCGCCGTAGCCGGTGTTCCACTGCAGCGACACCTCGACCTCACCCATCTTCTCCATGGGAGTGTCGGCGTCGGTCTTTCCCTCGATGTAGATGGGTTCCTTGAGGCCCTCGGGGACCTCCCTGCCCTCGTTGAGGAACTTGACGAAGTCGATGATGCCGCCGGCGTAGCAGAACTCCTCGACGCGGGGCATGGCCTCGCGCTCGTCGGTGAGATTGATCTTGAGGTTCTTGTTGAGGAAGGCCGTCTCCTGCAGGCGGTTGTGCAGGGTGTCGAAGTCATAGACGCAGGTCTCGAAGATCTCGTCGTCGGGCCAGAACGTCACCGTGGTGCCCGTGGTGTCGGACGTACCCACGACCTTCATCTTCTCGGTGGTCTTGCCGCGGGCGAACTGCATCTCGTAGACGTTGCCGTCACGCTTGACCTGGACGATGACCTTCTTCGACAGGGCGTTCACGACGGAGATGCCCACGCCGTGCAGGCCACCGGACACCTTGTAGGCGTTGTTGTCGAACTTGCCGCCGGCGTGCAGTATCGTCATGACGACCTCGAGCGTCGGGATCTTCTTCACGGGGTGCTCGTCGACGGGGATGCCACGGCCGTTGTCCACGACCGTGATGGAGTTGTCCGCGTGCACCGTGACGGAGATCTGGGTGCAGAAGCCGGCCATGGCCTCGTCGACGGAGTTGTCCACGATCTCCCACACGAGGTGGTGCAGGCCACTGGCACTCGTCGAGCCAATGTACATGCCGGGACGCTTACGAACGGCCTCAAGACCCTCGAGGATCTTGATCTCTCCACCGTCGTACTCAGAGTTATTGGGAGACTTTGCCACCCGACAGTCCTTTCCCTAGGATGAATCGTCAATCCTTCCTAGTTTAGAACATATGGGTTATTTGCTGAGGCCTGAACCTATCGGCAACATGCAAATGGCATCGGATACGCGCAAGCGCGTCTCTCAGGGATTCTGCGGGGAGGTTTGCACCGGGTCCGTGGTCCTGAGCTTCGCACGCCTTAGAGACATTTCCATAGCCTTAGAGGCGTTCTCGCGAATCTCGGGCGGGAGGTTGTTGGTCGCAGCCGTCACATGGGCGCGCTCCATGGGCGTCAATGGCGGCAACGGTGGCTCAGCGGGGTGCACGGAAGGCTTCGACGGGGACTCCTCGCGAGGCTGGCCGGCCTTCTTGGAGAGCTTGAAGCGCACGTGACCAACCTCGAGCCCAGCGTGGGCGAGGCGGTCGACGTAGAGCTCGGCATTCGTCGTGAGGTCAACCATGAGGGCGTGGCCGTCGAGGTAGACCACGAGGTCGGGCAGGTTTGCCCTCCCCTTGGGCTCGCTCAGCCACACGGCAACCGTGTGCTTTGCGGCGCGGCGCCCCACCACGCGCTTCCACGTCGTGAGCGCGAGGCTCGCGGCCGAGGCACCGGCGAGGAGGTTCCCATCGACAAGCGCCGACACAGCCGAGGCCACGGTCTTGGGCTCATGCTGCTTCGCCGGATCGAGCGGGTCGTACTCGAGCCGCTCGCGCCTACGCTTACGACTCTGGGCCATAGGGCACCACCAGCATGTTCTCGAGAAGCTCGTCATCGAAGTACGAGAGGTTCGTCGTCGTGATAATCGTCTGGATGCCTCCCTCGACGAAGCGCGTCACGCAGGCGCGGCGGCTCGCGTCGAGCTCACTCATGACGTCGTCGAGCAGAAGCAGGGGTCGCTCGCCGAGCAAGTCCTCGCACAGACGTACCTCGGCCATCTTCCAGGCCAGGGCCACGGAACGCTGCTGCCCCTGGCTGCCGTACGCACGGGCGTCTCGACCGTCTATCTCGAAGACGACGTCGTCGCGATGCGGGCCCGTGAGCGTCTGGGCACGACGCAGGTCGTCTGCACGGCCGGCGACCATCTGCTCGAGCATGAGGCGCGCCAGCTCGTCTCGGCCCATGCCCACCTCGGCGCCGGACACGCTCGGCGCATACCGACACACGAGCGTCTCGGTACCCGCAACCTCGGAATATACCTCGGACACGAGCGAGGAGAGCCTGCCAAAGAGGTTGAGCCTGTGATGGAGCAGCGTGGCACCGCCCAGGGCCACCGACTCGTCCCAGGCGTCGAGAAGCGCCGGCTCGCACCCATCCTTGAGCAGGCGGTTTCTCTGCTCGACCGAGCGCGTGTAGGTGGAGAGCACCTTGCGATAGCCAACGTTGGCCTGTGCGCCAAACGAGTCGAGCTCTCCCCTGCGGCGCGAGGCGGACCCCTTCACGAGCGAGAGGTCGTCCGGGCAGAACAGGATGGAGAGCAGCGTGCCCGAGAGGTCCTGGCCGCGGCACGGCTTGCCGTTTCGCAGAAAGCGACGCTTCTCGGGCGTGGCAGCAAGCTCCACGTCCACGACGCGGCCATCACCCGTGAGGCGGGCGCTCACATGCGCCTCGGCGGCGCCGGGGGCAAGCAGCTCGGCCGGCGACGGGCGGCGGAACGACTGCCCGCTCGTGACGTACTGCAGGGCCTCCACCGTGTTCGTCTTGCCCACGGCGTTGGGGCCCACGAGCACGGTGACGCCGGCAGACGGCTCCAGCACGCGACCCGAGAGGTTGCGGTAGTCCCTGAACGATATGCGCGAGACGGCGAGAGACACGGGCTACATCCGCACGGGCATGAGCAGGTACAGGTAATTGATCTTGCCATAGCTCTTGAACACGCCGGGGCGCATGCTCTGCTGCAGCTCGAGCGTGACCTCGCTGTCCTGGGCCAGGGCGCTCACGCAATCTCCCACGTAGCGATAGTTCATGCAGATGGAGTTCGCCTCGCCCTCCACCTCAACGTTCACCTGCTCGCGGGCGTCTCCCTGGTCCGGCGAGGTCGAGGAGAGTGTGACGAGGCCGGCGTCGGGGTCGACGTCGAAGCGAACCGAGGAGTTGGACGTGGCGATGGAGCTCACGCGGCGAAGGGCGCCGGAGAGGTCGGCGACCTTCGTCCTCATCGTGGTGAGGTAGCTCGACGGAAGCAGCTGCTTGTAGTTGGGGAACGTCCCCTCGATGCGGCGCGAGACGTACGTGGTGTTGCCCGAGACGAAGATGACCTGGTTCGCCGTGGCGCCGATGATGACCGTGGCCGAGTCACTCGGCAGGCTGAGCACGTCGTGGAACGCGGTGCCGGGGATGATCATCTCGAACGTCCCCTCGAGCGAGGAGGTCTCGACGTTCGTGTCGCACACGACGAGGCGGTAGGAGTCCGTGGCCACGAGGCGCACGCAGTTCTCCTCCACGTTGAGCAGGATGCCCGCGAGCACCGGACGGCTCGTGTCTCGAGACGTCACCTTGTAGACCTTGTCGACCATCTCGGACAGGACGTCACAGGGAAGCTCCACCGAGCGCTCCATGGCAATCTCGGGGAAGCTGGGGAACTCCGAGGCGTTGAGCGTGTTGAGGTGGAAGGAGCTCTTGTCGCACGTGACGTTGATGGTGCCCTCGCCACCATCAAAGGTGACCGCCGAGTCCTGAAGGTTCTTGACCACGTTGGAGAGCATGCGTCCCGAGATGACCGTCTCGCCCTCCTCCTCGACGTTGGCGGCGATCTTGTGTCTGATGGAGGTATCGAGGTCAGACGTCTGCATCTCGAGGGTGCCGTTCGAGGCACGCATGAGGATGCCTCCGAGCACGGGGATGGTGGAGTGCGATGCAATGCCCTTCGAGACCACTGAGAGCGCCTTTGCGAGCGAGGACTGGCTGACGGTGAAGCGCATGTGTCTCTCCTTGTCTATCTATGTATGTATATATAGATATATAGCTAGTGGATGTAGTAAGGCGTGTTCAAATGTGGATAAGTTCGGATAGTTGCAGCTCAGCGCCTTGTTTGTGACCCTTTTCCTTGTTGAGAAACGCGCTCGTTTTTGAACGTTGAAAGGATGTGGACAACTCTTTCAACGTCTGTCGGCCGGTTTTCAACGCGTTTCACCCCGGTTTTCACAGGCCACGTAGAAAGCTAGGCGCCAGCCATGAGGTCCTCCTTCATCCTGGCGATCCTGTCATGGACGACGCGGTCCTCGTGCCGGCGCTCCTCGACCCACTTGATGCTGTGCTTCACGGTGGCATGCGTGCGCCCGCCGAAGCGCTCGCCGATCTGGGCAAGCGTGGAGTCCGTGAGCTCTCGGGCGAGCCAGACGGCGACGTGTCGGGGCTCCATGAGGCCCTTGTTGCGCTTGTTGCTGATGAGGTCCGCGTGGGAGACGGAGTAGCGCTGCTCCACGAACTTCTGGATCTGCTCGATGGTGAACGTCCTGGTGTCCGCGCCCCACTTCTTGGTGGCGATCTGCGAGATGTCCTCGCGCGTGAACTCCTCGCCCCGCGCCTGGCGGCTCGTTGCCTCGAGTAGGCACAGCTGGCAGAAGGACTTGATGGTGCGGATGGAGGCCCCGGCGCGCTGTGCCATGAACTCGAGCGCCGCGTCGTCGAGCGTTCCGTCGTAGTCGTGCTGGCCGTTCTCGATGGCATCGGCCTTCATGCGCTCGTAGAACGCCTTGATGAGTCCGAGCTTGAGCTCGTAGTTTGGCACCTGGATGGACAGCGTCACGCCGGAGTCGAGACGGGTGGTGACGCGCTCCTCCAGGCCGAGCTCGGCCGGGCTCTCGTCCGCGGCCAGCACGATCTGCTTGCCGTTGCTCGTGAGGTAGTTGAAGGTGTCGAAGAAGAAGTTGATGGACTTCGCGGCTCCGCGGAAGCCCTGGATGTCGTCGATGATGAGCACGTCGATGTCGTGGTAGTTCTGCTCGAGCGCGCGCTTGACGTCTCGCGAGGTGTCGACCATGGCGTCGGTGTAGTCGCTCACGAACTCGCGGGCGTTGCGGTAGACGCAGATGCGGTCCGGGTCGTTGACGGCCAGGTAGTTCTGGATGGCCTTGAGCAGGTGGGTCTTGCCCATGCCCGGGCCGCCGTAGATGAACAGTGGGTTGTATCCGTTCGAGCCGTTTGCCACGGCCTTTGCGGCCTGGAACGCCAGCTGGTTCTCCTCGCCCTCGACGAAGGTGTCGAACGTGAGTTGTGAGTCTGCCGGGGCGATGTCCTGCACGAGCGGGTTCTTCCGGCGCCGCGCGGCCGGGTCCATCTCGTCCTCTTCGTCATGCTGGGTCTCGGCGGACGGGTTGAGCAGACGCTCGAGGTCCTCGCGGGAGATGGTCGTCTGGTTGGTGACGGGCGAGGGCGTGGGGGCTGGCTGGGTTGTGGGCGCGCTCGTCTGCACCGGCGGGGCGAGCACGGTGGGCTGTGCGGCGGCCGCCGTGGTTGATGCACGACCCCTGTTGAGGCTCACCGCAAGCTCCATGGGCTGGAAGGCGGCCCGCTCGAGCGCGCTCTTGATGAGCTCGGCGTTCTTCTCGACGTTCCTGCGCACGAAGCCGCTCTTTGCCGAGATGGTGAGCGTGTCGTCGGTGAGTTCGAGCGCCTCACAGCTCTGCAACATCGCGAGCGTCGAGGGTGCCAGTCCGTCCTCGGCAAGCATGTCGACGACGTCTTCCCACAGGATCTGGGCGTCCGACTCCTGATTGATGTTCTCGGCCATGTGCTTCCCCGTTGTATCGTCTGCCGCAGATTTGCGACACAGGTGTTGCTCACCCGTGCGTTGCGCGTGCTACGCACGGGATTGATGAAAACTCATTATATGGGACGAGAAGTTTTCAACGTCTGCGATTGTTGAAAACTTTGCGGGTGGTCGCGGTTTTCTTGCGCTAGCCCAGAAGTGCCCTTCCGGCCTCGGTGAGGCGGCGCTTCTGCTTGTCCTTGAACAGGTATCCCCTGCCCTCGAGGGACTGCAGCTGCCGGCTCCACGTTGGGAGGGATCCGCCGTAGGCGTTGACCAGGTCAGTGGGGCCCACGGACTCGTGCTCGGCGAGGTAGGCGATTATCTGGGACTCTCGCTCGCTGAGCTCGAGCGGGTCTGCCTGCGTGGGCATGGGCTGCCAGCCGGGCGCCTGCTGCGGGTAGGGCTGGGGTGCCCAGGGCTGTTGGTAGGTGGGCTGCTGATAGTAGGGTTGCGCCCAGCCCTGCTGGGGCATCGGCTGGTATGGGCCACCCCGGTAGGGCATCTGCTGCTGAGGTGCCTGCTGGTAGGGCTGCTGCTGGTAGAAGGGCTGCTGGGGCATCTGCTGATAGGGGTTCTGTGCGGCCTGGGCGTACTGCTGCGCCTGCATTGGTGTCTGGGCCTGCTGCTGGCCCTGCCAGTCGGCGGCGCCCTGCGCGGGTGCCGGTGCCTCGGCCGCATGGGGTGACGGCATCGAGATGGTGACGATGGTGCCGGCGTTCATGTTGTCCTCGATGGTGAGCGTGCCACCGTGGTCCTCCATGTATTGCTGCGCGTAGGGAAGCCCCGAGCCAACGCCGCGGATGTAGCGCTTCATCTCCTCGGTCGCCGAGGTGGTTCCGTACTCGAGTGCTCGGTCCTTCTCCTGGATGCCGGGGCCCTGGTCGGAGAAGCGAATGGTGTTGCCCCCGTCGAGGATCGAGATCGTGGGCTCGATGAAGTAGGCGTGGACGAAGTTCTCGACCACCTCGCGAATGACCGTGAAGGAGATGCTGCCGCCCTGCTCCTTGGCGAGCCTCGTGACCGTCGTTGTGATCTCCTCGAGGAAGGTGCGGACGTCGCTGGGCTGAACGACGACGACGCGCGGTGCGGCCGTGGGGTCGTCGAACACGGCGATGCGTGCGGGATTCGTCACGACCTCACCAAGGACGTGCTGGTCCGCATGGGGCTGCGTGGGCGTGCCCTGCGCTCCGTCTATGCCAGTTGGTCCCTCGCCGACGAAGGGATAGAAGGCGTCTGCCATCGGGGTCTCTCTCTTCACGAAGTGGTTCTTGCCACAACATTTCACTCTTTTTTACAAGTTTCCGTCAATTGATGAAAACTTGCACAAGGTTCCTTCCAGCCATGAAAAGTTATCAACAACCGATAAAAACATGTTGATAACCTGCGCTGAAATGATTGGAACCGACGTGAAAAGATACGCCTAGAAGCCATGAGATTTCATTTCTGACCTGAGATTTTCCGCGAGAGGTGAAAAAGTTATCACCCTGTTTTTCACAGGTGGTGAATTCTCGTGAAAAGTCGAGAAATCGAGAAGGCCGCAGCGAGGTCGTTACCATCTCGATGAACACTATTTGTTGAGGTTTTCAACGCAAAGCATCCCGCAGGTTGTGTTTGTCAACGTTGGTCAGGCTGCTTCTTGTGGCATTTTCCGAGGTGACCACGTGAAAAAGCCAACATTCAAATTGACATCCGGAGAGAAACACCCCTACAATCGGAGAGCTTGACTGCTTATGCAGTGATCTGTGTCACTCAGGAGGAACCTATGAAGCGTACGTATCAGCCGAATAAGAGGAAGCGCGCCAAGTGCCACGGCTTCCGTGCTCGTATGGCCACCAAGGGCGGCCGCGCCGTTCTCGCCCGTCGTCGCGCCAAGGGCCGCAAGAAGCTCACCGTCTAGGAATGCCCATGGAGACCATCAAGTCCAAGCAGGATTTTGAGAAGGTCTTCCAGAGCGGTAAGCGGCTCAACCACCGCCTCGTTCGACTCACCGTGAGTCCGGTCGAGGAAGGTGTAAGGAGCCGCGTTGCTTTTGTTGCCGCCAAGAGGCTTGGCAACGCCGTGTGTCGCAACAGGTGCAAGCGCGTGCTTCGCGCCGCGGCACAGCAGGCTGGCTTTCCGCTCGAGGGATTTGAGGTGATTCTCTTCTCGACTCCGGCAACCCGAAACGCCTCGTCTACCGAGGTGGCAGAGGCTCTTGCCAAGCTCTCGAAGAGAATCCGGTAGGTATGAGCAATACGGGGGAAGACAGGCCGGGTGCACTCGCTCGAGCCCTCATCTTCTTGGTGAGGGTGTATAAGCGGTTCATCTCGCCTGTTCTCCCCCCTTCTTGCATATACACACCAACCTGTTCTGAGTACGCCATGGAGGCGCTGCGCCGGCACGGCGTACTCAGAGGCGGTTGGCTTGCCCTGGCCAGAATCGCCAGGTGCAATCCGCGCCACAAGGGAGGCTATGACCCCGTCCCCTAGGGGCGGGCAACCGGAGGTACTGTCCATGTGGGATGGGATTATCTACATCATCGCCCAGGTGCTCACGTTCATCGCGAACTTCGTGGGCGACTGGGGCCTGGCCATCATCGTGTTGACGGCCATCATCCGTATCTTGCTGACGCCGCTCACCGTGAGCTCCACGCGCTCGACCGCTAAGATGCAGGTCCTGCAGCCCAAGCTCATGGAGATCCAGACGCGCTACGCCGACGATCCTCAGCGCATGAACGAGGAGATGCAGAAGTTCTACAGCGAGAACAAGTTCAACCCGCTGGGCGGCTGCCTGCCGACGCTCATCCAGATGCCCGTGTTCTTCGCACTGTTCTCCGTGCTTCGCTACCAGATTCCCGAGGGCGCTCACTTCTACGGCATCTTTGAGTCTCTCGCGATCACGACGAACGACGCCGTGAACCAGCTTGGCTTTGGTGGCGCCTGGGTCTACCTGGTGTTCGTGCTTGCGTTCGGCATCCTTACGCTCATCCCGATGCTTCTCAACACCCAGCCCGACTCCCCGCAGGCGAGCCAGACCAAGATTATGGGTTGCGTCATGGCCATCATGATGATCTGGTTCGGTTGGAACGTGCCGGTGGGCGTTGTCCTGTACTACGTCACCTCCTCTGCGTGGGGTGTCGTGCAGCAGGTCTTCATCACGCGCAAGGTGATGGAGAAGGCCAAGGCCGACGAGGCCGAGCGCATGGCCAACCAGCCTGTTAACATCGATGTCGTTCGCAAGGAGCGCAAGCCTCGCCCCCACAAGAAGGGCTAACGGCACAAGCCACGAAGTAATACCTATGTCGCGCGCCCTCATCCTCGAAGGTGCGCGACATTGTCTATCTGGAGGTTGCTATGAGCGAGGAAACCCTGGAGAAGACCGACGAGTTCTCGGTCATCCGCACGAGTTTCGAGGAGTCGGGAAGCCTGTCCGACGACCAGCTTGATGTCGTTGCCGACACGGCCATCGACATCCTCCGAGGTATCCTTGGGTGCTTTGGTGAGAACACTTGTTCGATTGATGAGTATGATGGAGACGAGGGCGAGCTGATCCTGGACGTCAGCGGTGGAGACCTTGCGATCCTCATTGGCCGTCATGGCGTTACGTTGGATGCGCTCCAGGTTGTGTTTGCCTCCATGCTTTCCAAGCGCATTGGCTTCCACTATCCCATCGTTGTTGATATCGAGGGATATAAGAGCCGCCGTCGCGATAAGGTCCAGGGTCTGGCCCGTAGTAATGCTCAGAAGGCGGTGAAGTCTGGCCGCGCTGTGAGGCTTGCACCTATGAATGCCTACGAGCGTAGGCTCGTTCACCTTGCGCTTCGTGATTCCGTTGATGTCACGACTCACTCTGAGGGTGCTGATCCTGAGCGTTACGTGGTCATCACCCCGGTTAAGTCTGAGTAGCGCGTTCTTCATATGGCACTTCTTGAGGAGGCTCTTTTTGGGGCCTCCTCTTTTTTTAGACTCCTGCTCCACTTATTCCTCTTAGCTCGGGCTCATGTGGTCTGGATACAGTAGACTGGTATCAGTCGAAGCTCAATCACACTCATGACATGGACGTTTGCCAAGACTTCTTGTTTCGGGAAGTCTTGGCATTTGATGATTGGGCGGGTATGGCCAAGAGTATTGAGGCTGGTTGCATTGAAAATTCGAGCCACGGAGAGCCTCTCTGCTGGCTTGAAAATGATTTTGTGACTAATTGCCCATTCACAACAAAAGATGGCCTCAGAATGCTCGAGAAGCTCTCTGATGACTATTCGCTTGGATTTGAGGCTCATCAGCTTATCTCTGTTATTCATCATCTCTATCTGATGTACAGAAAGAATGAGGTTGTGAATCTCACAAGCATCAAATCCATGCCAGATGGTCTTGTTCTCCATGCCTTTGATTCGCTGCTGTTCGCCAAGGTCATTTCAAAGTATGAAAAGCTTGATAATCAGCTTAGGCTGTTGGACATGGGTTCTGGTGGTGGATTCCCAGGCATCCCAATTGCTTGTGTGTCCAACTATGACGTCGAACTTCTCGATTCTGTTGGCAAGAAGGTCAATGCTTGCAACGAATTTGCCAGTGAGATTGGTATGGAGAACCGTGTACATGCCTCTCATGATCGTCTCGAAGAGTTTGTAAAGCAGTCTGGACGCTGCTTTGACATCGTGACTGCTCGTGCTCTGGCGAAGCTCGATATCCTCATTGAGTACGCTGAACCATATGTCAAGCAAGGCGGCTATTTGTTCTTTGGTAAGGCAAATCTCGAGCAACAGGAACTTGCTGACGCACATAAGGTTGCAAAGCTCTGTGGGTTTGAGATTGTTTCACGTGAAACATTTGAGCTTCCAGATGATTATGGTCACAGAGAGATAGTAGTCTTAAAGAAGGTAGCTAAGAGTAAGGTAAGACTGCCAAGAAAGAATGGCGAGGCGAGAAACCATCCACTTTCGGCTAGATAGCAATGTTTCACGTGAAACATTGCAAATTGAGATTGGACACTAATGGGATTTCGAGATGTAAAGCGGAGTAGTCCGAATAAACCAACTAACGTTCTTGCGATTATCAATCAGAAGGGCGGAGTTGGTAAGTCAACTACGGCAATCAACCTATCTGCAGCACTCGGTGAGGAACACAAGAAATGCCTCGTAATCGATTTTGATCCGCAGGGAAATACGACAAGTGGCTACGGAATCGATAAGGATGAGCTAGAGCATGATATTTACGACGCTCTGCTTGAGGGATATTCGATGAGTGATCTCATCGTGGAGACTCCAGAGCCGAGAGTGTTTGTCGTTCCTGCGACAATTCAGCTCGCAGGCGCAGAAATCGAGCTTGTCAGCAAGATTGCCCGTGAGAGCATTCTGAAGAACCTTATTGCAGAGGTAAAGGATGAGTTCGACTACGTGTTTATCGACTGCCCTCCCTCTCTTGGTTTGCTTACGATTAACGCACTTTCTGCTGCAAACGGACTTCTGATTCCAATTCAGTGTGAATACTACGCGCTTGAGGGCGTAACCAAGCTTCTTGAGTCGATGAAGCTTGTAAAGTCGAGTCTGAATCCGAATCTTGATGTCTTTGGCGTTCTCATGACCATGTATGACAAGAGAACAACGCTGTCGAACGATGTCGTTGCTGAGGTTAAGAAGTACTTCGGCAATAAGATGTTTAAGACAGTAATTCCCAGGAGCGTCAAAATCTCTGAGGCCCCCAGTCATGGTTTACCAATCGCAATGTATTCGGCGACGAATAAGGGTGCAATCGCTTATCGAGGACTTGCAAGAGAGGTGATTCGTCGTGGCTAAAAAGAGCGGTCTTGGCAGGGGCTTGAATGCTCTTATCAGCGAGGCAAATGCTGAAACTGGAAATGAACCAGAGGCAGTTCTGCAAATTGCTGACATTGTACGTAATCCAGGGCAACCTCGAAAGAATTTTGATGAAGACGCCTTGAACGAACTTGCTGACTCGATCAGGCAAAATGGAGTGCTTCAGCCGATTCTTGTAAGAAAGAAGGGTCAGAAGTACGAGATCGTTGCAGGAGAGCGCAGGTATCAGGCTAGCAAGCTTGCGGGTCTCAAAGAGATTCCTGCAGTTGTAAGGGATATCGATGATGACAAGGTATTTCAGCTTGCCTTGATCGAGAATCTTCAGCGCTCTGATCTGTCTCCAATCGAGGAGGCAAGAGGATACAAGCAACTTCTATCTACGCAAGGGCTCACTCAGGAAGGCCTTGCCAAGATTCTGTCAAAGTCACGGTCCGCAATCGCAAACACGCTTCGCCTGATGGACCTTCCGACTGAAGTACAGGACATGATGGAGAAAGGCCTGCTCACCGCAGGTCATGCTCGAGCGATTCTTGCTGTGCCAACAGAAGAGGGAAGAATCAAGCTTGCTCATAAGGTGGTAACCGAGAGCCTTACCGTGAGGCAGACAGAAAATCTTGCTCCGCTCTTTTCTGTCGAGCGAGCTGAGGTTAAGACCAGGGTGGCTGCACCTCAGTCATTCAAGCGTGCGGCTCGCGAGCTTAGGAAGATGCTTGACACCAATGTGAAGGTCAAACAGATCCGTGGCAAGAACAAGATTGAAATCGAATTCAAGGATGAGGACGAGCTTGCAAGGATCCTCTCTCAGATTCAGCCTACTGATGATGACGAGGGTGATGAGGATTGGGACTAGTCTCAAAGTCACTCAGGAGCGCAATCATCGCCGCCGGCGGACTCGCAATAGTCTGGAATGTGTTCATTGACGAGCGCGCGAAACATAGTGTGATGAGAGCGGTAAAGGTAACAGGCAACCTTGCCAGCCAAGCCTTGAGTACCTATATGGATCCGATGGCTGAGTTCTCATCTGAGGAGGCGGCAGAGTTCAACCGGAGTTGGGTTGAGCAGCAGTGGAGAAACATAGGCTACTAGTTCGCCATTAGACGGTCTACCTGCATGAATGTAAAAAGGGGAGTATAGAACATATGTTCTATACTCCCCTAATGCTAAAGCTTCGATTTGAAGCTAGTCCTGATGCTTCTGAGAAAGCTGACCGCACGCGGCGTCGATGTCATTGCCGCGAGAGTTCCTGATGGTGGCCTCGACGCCAACCTGGGCGAGCCTGCGAACAAACTGATCAGCACGCTCCTGCGTGGAGGGCTTGAGCTTGGATCCCTCGAGGTCGTTAAGCTGAATCAGGTTGACGTGAGCAAGGGTCCCGCGGGTGAAGTCACAAAGGGCCTCGAGCTCGGCGTTGTTGTCGTTCACGCCACCAATGAGGGCGTACTCGTAGGTTGGTCTTCTGCCAGTGGCCTCGACGTACTCGCCCATGACCTCGTGAAGTCGCTGGAGCGTGTACTTCTTGACGCCCGGCATGATGAGGTTTCGCGTGGACTGGATGGCCGAGTGAAGCGAGACGGCCAGCGTGAACTGCTCGGGCTCCTTGGCGAAGCGACGAATCATGGGAACAACACCGCAGGTAGAGACCGTAAGGTGACGGGCACCAATGCCTGCACCCTCGGGAGAGTTGAGCATGCGCAGTGCCTTGAGAACCTCGTCGTAGTTGTTGAACGGCTCGCCCTGGCCCATCATCACAACGCTCGACGCGCGCGTCTGGAAGTCTTCGCTCACGTGCATGACCTGGTCATAAATCTCGGTTGCCTTGAGGGAGCGCTTGAAGCCACCCTGGCCCGTGGCGCAGAAGACGCATCCCATGCGGCAGCCAGCCTGCGTGGAGACGCAGACGGCCAGGCGGTTTCTCGTGGGCATGCCAACGCACTCGGCCTGCGTGCCATCCGCATAGCGAAGCAGATACTTTCGGCTTCCGTCATTGGAGACCTGGCGGGCCACCTCGTTCGTTCCGCCAAGGGTGCAGCGCCCCGCAAGATCTGCGCGAAGAGCTGCGGGAACGTTCGTCATCTCCTGGAAGTCGGAGACATTGTGCTTCCAAACCCAGTCCTCGACCTGCTTGGCGCGAAACTTGGGGTAGCCCAGCTCGTCCATAAGCTCGAGGAGCTGCTCGTGGGAAAGCGTCCTTAGGTCAACCTTGCGGCTGCCCGACTCTGTATCATGGAAAGACATGTCGCGGCCTTTCTGGCGTGATGATTGATGGAATGCACGCAAGAACGTGCGGCTAGAGTGTATCGCAGCGGTGGGATGCGCATCCGCAGGCAATGTGTGCGACAAGAAGGGAAGGGTCATGGGCGACGTAGTGGACTGCAAGGTTGCCGTGCTGTGCGGTGGATGGTCGGACGAGCGCGAGGTCTCCATCTCAAGTGGGAAGGCGAGCGCCAAGGCTCTTCTCGAAAGCGGGTTTTCCCAGGTAGACCTCTATGACATCGCCGACAAGGACTTCGTGCACGCCATTGCAGACGGTGGGTACGACGTTGCCTTCGTGGCGCTTCACGGCCGCTATGGAGAGGATGGCTGCGTCCAGGGGTTTCTCGAGCTTCTCGGAATCCCCTACACCTGCTCTGGGGTCCTCGCCAGTGCGCTTGCCACCGACAAGGCCATGGCCAAGGACATCTATCGCGAGCACGGGATTCCCACCCCAAAGGAGGTCTGCCTCTACAAGGGCGAGGAGTACGACGTCGTTGACCTCGTGGGGCGCGTGGGGCTTCCGGCGTTCGTGAAGCCCGTCTCGAGTGGCTCGAGCTACGGCATCACGCGCGTGGCGGAGGCCTCTGAGCTGCCAGGCGCCATCGAGGAGGCGTTTGGCTACGACACGCGTGTACTCGTGGAAGCGGCGGTTGTTGGCACCGAGATCACGGTGCCCGTCCTTGGCAACGAGGACGCGCATGCGCTCGAGGCCATCGAGGTGCGCTATGACACGGACTTCTATGACCTCTCGGTGAAGTATGACGACCCGGCGAAGCATCACGTGATTCCACCCGAGCTTCCCGATGAGGTCGTGGCGAGGGCCAAGGAGCTTGCCTGCATGGCGCATCGTGCTCTTGGGTGCTCGGGTGCCTCACGCAGCGACTTCATGGTCGACGCTGATGGCATCCCCTACATCATCGAGACGAACGTCATCCCCGGCATGACGCCGCAGTCTCTGCTCCCTGATGCGGCCCGTCGCGCAGGAATGGGATTTCCGCAGCTGTGTCGCAAGCTCATCGAGCTTGCTTTGGAGCGCGGCGCCCGTGGCACCGACAGGGAAAACGACTAGAGCTGCTTGAATTGCGAGAAGAAGGAGTTCGTGGCAGTGAGCGAGGCCATCGAAACTGAGAGGGACTACCTGGGGGAGATTCTCCTGCCCGACACGCCGCCGGAGGTGGAGGCGGCATACCGCTCTCTTGCCGAGCGAGCAAAGACGCAGGAGTTTGGCCTGATTGAGGATGACGTCGTGGTTCTCGACACCGAGACGACGGGTCTGTCGTTCTCCGAGTGCCAGCTGACAGAGATAGCCGCCGCGCGTCTGCGCGGTCGCGAGATCGTCGACACGTATAGGACGTTCGTCAATCCGGGAATGCCCATACCCAAGAACATCCAGGTACTGACAAACATCACCGACCTTGACGTTGCGGATGCGCCGACGCCAAGCGAGGCCGTGGCCCAGCTTGCGGACTTTGTCTCTGGCGCTCCCATCCTCGCGCACAACGCCACGTTTGATCGCACGTTCATCGAGCGCGTGCCCGGCGGCCACGACGTGAGCGACCTGTGGGTTGACACCCTCGCGCTCTCGAGAATCGCGCTGCCCAGGCTCTCCACGCACAAGCTGCAGGACATGGCCGAGGCGTTCGGTTGTGCGAGCGTCTCACACCGTGCGCTCGATGACGTCTGCGCCCTGGCGGGTATGTGGCGAGTCATCCTGTGCGCACTGAGCGATTTACCAGCTGGTTTGCTCGTGACGCTTGCGAACATGCATCCGGATGTGGAGTGGCCCCATCGGCCGATCCTGTCCTATCTCACGCTTGCCGAGCCGGACGCGGAGTTCTCGCTGTCTGCCGTGAGGAGGGGACTCGTCTCGACGGTCCCCGGCACTCCTCGACAGGACGCCGGCGAGCTCAAGGTGGATGCGCGTGTGCCCTCGCCTGAGGAGGTGCGGGCCGCCTTCGAGCCTGGCGGGCTTGCCTCGCAGATGTACGAGCGGTTCGAGCCGCGTCCGAGCCAGGCCGAGATGGCCGAGGAGGTGCGCTCGGCGCTTGCCGCGTCCACCATGCGTGCCATCGAGGCAGGCACCGGCGTGGGAAAGTCCGTCGCCTATCTGCTGCCGCTTGCGCAGTATGCGAAGCTCAACAAGATTACCTGCGGCGTTGCCACAAAGACGAACGCGCTCACCGACCAACTTGTCTCCCACGAGCTTCCGGCGCTGGCTCGGGTGCTTCCCGGTGGCCTTACCTACACCTGCCTCAAGGGCTACGACCACTATCCCTGCCTGTATCGGTTGGACAGGAGCACCACGGCAGACCTGCCCGTCGATGACGCGCCGGGCAACGGCCGTTCGAGAAACACCATTGCCTCGGACATGCTCACGGCGATAGCGGTCACCTATGCCTATGCCTGCCAGTCTGTGGAGGGCGACATCGACGCCCTGGGCATTCGCTGGGGGAGCGTCCCGAGAAGCCTGCTCACGGTCACGCACAAGGAGTGCCGCCGCCGCGAGTGTCCCTTCTATCCCAACCTCTGCATGCTCCATGGCGCCCGCCGACGTGCCGCCGCGGCAGACATCGTGGTGACGAATCATTCGCTGCTGCTGAGAAACGTCGAGGCAGACGGTGTGATTCTGCCGCCCGTGAGGAACTGGGTGGTGGACGAGGCCCATTCGTTTGAGGCCGAGGCCCGCAGGCAGTGGGCCATCGAGGCGTCCGCCGAGCGCGCGAGGTCGCTGTTCGAGACGCTGGGGGGCTCGAAGTCCGGAGCGATTGGGGCGGCCTCGGCGTTTGCGTCGACGAACGAGGCAGCCACGCCCGCGTGTGGCCTGCTCGCGAAAGCGGCCAACTCCGTGGCGTCTGCCATGCTCTCTTCGGCCAACTTCTTTGACTGCGTGAGGGAGCTGTCGGCTATTGCACCGCGGGGCGGCGGCTATGACATGGTGACGCTGTGGCTGGGGGACGAGGCGCGCTCGAGTGACGAGTGGGCCGCCGTTGGCAAGGCCGCCCGCGAGCTCGTGGACCGACTCGAGGCCGCCTACCACGATCTTGAGGGTGCGCACAAGATTCTTGCCGCGAGAAGTTCCGACGACGCGGCGCCGAGCAATCCGTCGGCCGCGCTCCTCGAGGATGCCTGTCGCGAGCTGAGGGCCTTCATCGACGCATGCATCACCATCACCGAGGCAACTGACGACACCTACGTCTTCTATGCCGAGCTTCCGCAGTCAAAGCGGCGCATCGGCCAGGAGCGTCTTGTTGCCGAGAAGCTCGACATTGGCGCCGAGCTCGCGGACAGATGGTATCCCGAGATGTGGAGCGTGACGTTCAGCTCGGCCACCATGAGCGTGGGTGGGGACTTCTCGCACTTCAACGGTGCGAGTGGCCTTTCGCTGCTCAAGGACGGGAGGCATCGCGAGGTGTCTCTTCCTTCCGGGTATGACTACGACCACAACATGAGCGTAGTTGCCGTGAGGGACCTTCCGGATCCCCGAGACAGGGGGTATCTCGACGCCCTGGTTGACCTGCTGTATGACGTGCACATGTCGATGGGTGGCTCGGTTCTCACGCTGTTCACGAACCGGCGCGAGATGGAGCTTGCCTACGCGGCCCTCGAGCCGCGGCTTGCCGCCAGCGGGCTTAGCGTGGCCATGCAGGAGCGGGGATCTTCGGTAAGGCGTCTGAGCAGGAGGTTCGTGGAGGACCACGCCCTGTCTCTCATGGCGCTCAAGTCATTCTGGGAGGGCTTTGACGCCGCGGGCGACACGCTTCGCTGCGTCGTCATCCCCAAGCTGCCGTTCTCCAGCCCAAAGGACCCGCTCGTGCAGGAGCGCTCGGCGCGCGACCGCGCCGCCTGGCGGCGCTGGAGCCTGCCGGAGGCCGTGCTTGCGGTGAAGCAGGCGGCGGGCCGTCTCATCAGGACGTCGACCGATACGGGCGTCCTTGTCCTGGCGGACAGCCGCGTGTGCACGAAGGGCTACGGCAAGGTGTTTCTCAAGTCGATGCCCACGTCGAGCGTCTCGACGTTGGGTAGTGACATGGTCGGTCGCTACCTGGAGTCTTGGCGCGACAGCCACCGATAGGCCAAGCGATTTGCGCCGCCCCACCTGGGATTGGTGGGGCGGCGTTTTCATGGGCGGGGCAGTCTCCTAGATGCAGCCCCTGCGCCTCGCGTAGTTGAGGTCCTCAGTGATCACGTCATGGATGGCTCGCTTGAGCTCATCATTCTCAAAGCTGATGGAGCCCATGAGGGGAATGAGGTGCCTCGGCAGCCATGTCCCCGGGGAGGTCTTTCCGTCCTTGCGGTAATAGGGGATCGAGACGACGAGCCTGTCCTTGCCCTCCTCGAGGCGTGCCTCGTTGAGCGCGAGAAGCGTGTGGGCGGTTTCCTCGTCGGCACAGGTGATGCTGACGCGTCTGCTCTCGTCGTCATCGATGCTCGAGATGATGGCGTCTCCGGTCTCGTCGCTAAGGCTTACCGACGCCATGTCCGCGGCAACGAAGGTTTGGGCCCGTTGGTTGTCGAGGTCGAACGCATCGATTTGCCAGGTGCCGCCGAGCAGGCGAAGTGACAGGGGGATGACGTGTCTCTCCCTGCTCTGCTCGTGGGCCTTCTCGTCGTTTCTCCCCGTGTACGTGAAGGTCACGATGGGCTGTCTTGCCTCAGTCTTCTTGTTTGGAATGTCGGTGGCGCGAACGATGGAGGTGGCGCAAGCGACAAGGGCGGCGAGCTCGGCATCCGTGGTCATGCGCTCCTGGATGGTCTCGGGGCGAACGTAGTCCTTGGGGAAGACGGCACTCTCAAGCCTGAGCCGGCGCTCGTTATCTCGAGCGATACCGAGGCGGTCGAGGGCATCGCAGAGCGCGTCTGCCTGCTCGTTGGTCAGGCGCGGCCTCTTGTTGATCAGGGTGAAGTCTCCGATGCGGCGCTTTCGACCGGGATAGACGTCCTCCAGGGAGAAGACGGGACCGGCGTGGTCGTCGTCGGGCTCCGTGATGTTCTTCAGGGCGTTCTTGACTCGGTCCTTGTCGAGGGAGAGGACCTCAACGAGATCCTTGAGGCTCGAGACGGCGCTCTTTCGCGCAAAGGCGGCGACGATGTCGAGGTCACTTGCCAGTCGGTGGTCAACGGGGCGCCCCGGTCCGCGGCCCTTGTCTGTTGGGGTCTTGCTCACTTTTGCCTCGCCCCCTCAAGGATGGATTGCCAGGTTGCAACGAGAGATGCCGGCTCTATGGGGATGAGGCCGTTCTCTATGGCCCATTCGGCTGCGGCTCGGGTATTGCGTATCTCGGTTTCCCAGATGACGCTGCCACCCTGCAGGTGCTTCGTGTGCTCCACGTTGCGTTTTCTCGTGACGCTCGGTGCGGTTTTGACGCGCTTGCGAGGGATGTAGAACCTCGCCGTCTGGGATTGCTCCCCCGATTCGATCTCGAAGGGGAGGTATCGGTGGTCTTCTATCGAGAAGCCCTTGGGTATCTTGTAGCTCCCTGCGTTGCCCTTGATGACGGCGTGCGAGACGCGCGAGAGGTTGTAGGTTCTTTCCTCTGGCTCTGCGCCATCCTTGAGGCGGTGCCCAAACACGAACGTGTAGCCCGCGAGGGAGAAGATGCCGTAGGTTCTGAAGGTTCGTGCCGCGGGCTTGTCGTCTCCCTTTGCCTTGTAGGTGACGGTGACCTCCCGTCGTGTGCTGAGGCCTTCCTCAAAGACGGAGAGAATCTTGGGATCGCAGTTGGCGTCCGTTGCGCCGCGAATGCCCGTCCCAGCTCCCGTCGAAAGCGAGGAACGCACTATTGCCGAGCCGAGGGCGCGCGGGTTGGGCGTACCGGGCTCGGTGAGCAGCCCTCGCGCGAGCGTGGCGACAACGCGGGAGTATTCGTCTGTCTCGTTGTCGAGGGGGCCGGCGAGCAGGGCCTCGTCTACCCGGTAGAAGGTCGAGGTTCTATCCCTGCGCTTGCTGAGTGGTATTCCCTCAGCCCCAATGGCCTTGAGGTCTCGCCCGAACGTTCGGTGCAGGGACGTCTTCTTGAGGCCCTGCCGCTCTTCCGCGCTCTCGAGCTTGGAGGCGCTTAGCTCCTCTCCATCGAGAAGCCTCAGGGCAAGGCGCGTTTGCTTGACATCTCTGCGGTCGAGTTTGTTCTTCTTGTCCGAGGAGTGCCTTACCATGCCAATCCCCTGTCTCTCCGGGGTGTTGATTGCAGCCGACCCCACGTCGCAAGGGTTATCGCGACCATTCACGACCCTGATTATGAAGCTTTGAGCCCGTTGGGTTCTGTAATTATTGCCCGCTCTTTTTGAGGAGCTTGGTGTGGGGAAAGCCAGAGGTGTTGCTCGTAAGGCTGGTTGTCCTCCCAGGTGAGAGATGCAGCGGAGGTCGATGGCCTGTGCCGTGTCTCAATGTTTTATGTCCCCATCCTTTGCTAGGGGCTACCCGGTTCGCGATTTGTTCAGGCAGACGTATACTCTCTAGTACGACTGCAAGTAGCGGCTCTGTCGCTATTCGGAAGGTGAACGGATGAGCATCACTAAGGATTACCTCGAGCGTCTTGATACCGAGGTTGGCATAGCACCTGCGGGCAGCCAGGAGGAGCTTGACTGCGCCCATGGGCTTGCCGAGGAGTTCTCGGCACATGGACTCAAGACCGAGGTGGAGGACTTCTCTGCTCCGTCTCTTGGGTATGTGCCGTATGGTGCTGCGCTTGTCCTTCTGTTCCTGGGCCTCATCCTCCTCGGCGTGGGCGGCACGGCAACAACGATCATCGGATTCGTCCTCGTTGTGGCCATGCTCGCGCTGCTGTGGATGACCTATACCGGCAAGGATGTCATTGGCAAGTTTGGCCCCTCTGCCCACAGCCAGAACGTGGTTGCCGTTCGCGAGGCCGAGGTCGATCCTGCCGAGCGCGAGCGCCCCATCGTCGTCGTTGCCCACTATGACACCGGCCGACTCGACTTCCTCTCTCGTCCTCAGGTTGCGGTGGCAAAGAAGTACATCGCCTCCTATTCGCTCTACCTTGCGGCTGCCGTTGCCGTCTGCTCGCTCATCCAGCTCCTTGGCTTCATTCCCGAGCCAGCTCGCCGTACGTTCTGGGTCATTGGTCTCATTGCCTGCCTTCCGCTGCTTGTGTGGGGTATCTCCCTCATCGCGAGTCGGTTCATGCCCTATGCTCCCGGTTCCGTTGACAACAAGTCCTCCGTTGCGGCCATGCTTGGCGTGATGGATCGCGTCACCCAGGGCGTCGAGGTCAAGCGCCCCGAGAATTGCGAGGCCGACGTTGCTCCCGAGAGCGTCTCTGAGCCCAAGCCGCGCGAGCCCGAGATGCATCGCGAGGTGGAGGAGGTCGTGGGCACGCGTCATGGCGAGAAGGTCATCCGCGAGCTTGGCATTCTTCCCCCCGAGTGCTCCATCACCTACATCGAGCCCGAGGTCCGCATGGTTCCCGTGGCCACCCCCGTTGAGGAGCCGCAGCCCACTCAGGTTTCCGAGCCGGTTGCCGCCAGCGCTCTGGAGACCGAGTCCATCCCCGTGGTCCCCCAGCCTGAGGGTGACGAGGCTGATGCCGAGCCTGTGATGACGGACGAGCCCACCGTTACCGTTGAGCCTGAGGATGAGGAGGCCGGTGCCACTCGTCCGATGGTTGCGATTGACGAGAGCCGCGTCGACACCTCAAACGAGGTGGATGCCGGCGCCACGTTCTCCATGGATGCCAACAGCCTCTCTCAGCTTGAGGACGGACAGAGCACCGACGAGGGCCCCCTGACCGAGACCGACCACTCTGGCCTGTATACGATGGCTGACGAAGACGCCACCGAGGCGACCGCGGCCACCCGCCCCGAGCGCCCGCGCCCCAACGCCGTTGCCGATCCCGACTGGGGCAAGAGCTCCTACAAGCCCACCCGTCGCGCAAACGTCTCCAACGTTGCCCGCCGTGCGGCCCTCTTTGACCTTCCTGACCCCAAGACGTCTGGTCAGGACGGCCTTGGCCCCGCTCCCACCCAGCTTCCCCAGCGCACCCAGATGGCGCAGCGTCTGGCCGACGCGAGCCAGCAGGTCACGAGTGCTCCCTCGCAGGTCCGCTTCGGGGCCGCGGCTCAGGCTCCTCGTCGGCAGGTCACCCCTCAGCCCGATGACATCGAGGTCCTGAGCGCGCCCGTTGCCAGCGCGCCCACTTCTGGCTCGACCGCAGAGAAGGGCCACGGTCATGGCCGACTCTCTGGTCTCTTTGGAAGGAAGAAGAAGCAGGAAGAGTCCATGTCCGAGTGGCTCGGCGTCGATGGCGACTACGACGCCAAGAAGTCTGGCGAGAGCATTGGCTCGTGGGACAACTTTGGAAACGAGCACGGCGACTCACACTGGAAGGGCGGAGCGGCCCTCAACATCAACCTCCGCAAGCTCAAGGACAAGCTTCCCTCGATTCCTGGGCACGACTCCGGCGAGGAGCCCCAGGACCTCGATGAGGCCGATACCAATGCCGACGTGGTTGCGGATGACGCTTCGGCTACCGGCGCCGACGCGCCCGTAGAGAACGAGGCTCCCATCACCGAGCAGCCCGTCGACGACTTCCCGTATGTGGACAGTGACGTTCCCGTCTATAACGAGAACATCATCTCCTCGACTGACCGAGCCCTGCGCGACAGCATCCTCGCCATGGGTGATAGCGACCTTCGAGCGCACGACATCTGGTTCGTTGCCACTGGAGCCTCCTCTCTGAACCATGCGGGCGCCTCTGCGTTTGTGGATGCTCACCGCAAGGACCTGCGTGGCGCCTTTGTCGTCAACCTCGACTGCGTTGGTGCTGGCGACCTTGCCCTCCTCACCCAGGAGGGGTTCGGTTCGTCTCGCAGGTCTGATCGTCGTTTCCTCTCCCTTCTCGAGTCTGTCGCGAGCGACCTGCACCTCGGGGTTGAGAAGGTTGATCGCTCCTGGGCGAACACGGATGCCACCATGCTCATGCGAAAGCGCATGCGTGCCGTGACGCTCATGGGTCTTGGTGCCGGTGACCTCCCGGCCTGCGCGCACACGGCCGAGGACGTCTCTGCCAACGTGAGCACCGAGCGCATCGAGGACGTCTGCGCCCTCGTGCTCGAGGCCATCCGCCGCGCCTAGGATTCGAGGCTTACAAATACAAGCAGCGTTCTCTCACGCTGGCCACCCTGCTGCGAGGCACAGGTGACCAGCGTGAGTGCTTTTCTGGCCTTGGACGCGAGAGCGTCAGGCTCGGGCGTTGCAGCGCTTGCCTTGGCGACAAGCGACCCAAGCCATTCCCGCAGCTCCCCTTGGTCCATTGAGAATCGCTGGACGTCCTCGAACTGCTTGTCTACGACGCGGGCGCAAAACGGGATATAGGTCTCGGTTCCGGCTCTTGTCGCAAGCGTGGCACTTGTGAGCTGGTCGAACCTCTCTTGCTGCCAGGTATCCGCAATGGGGGAGAACTGAAGCTGAGTGGTCCCTATGTGGTGCGCATAGATGATTTTGTGGGTGTCGCCTGGGCTGCACCTCCAGTCAAAGTAGGGGCATCCAACATGGGTCTTCTCGCCCCAAAGATCGTGTGAGAGGTAAAACTCGGGATCAGCGCCTGTTGCCTGTGCAACCGGGTAGTCGATGGGTGTTCCCTCAACCGTGAGCCATGCATCGAAGGGGGAGTCGCCGTTGAACACGGCGTCTGCCTGAGAGGCGTTCTGATGCCGCTCGGCCTTGCACGCTTCTCGTCGCAGCAGCTCGTAGCGTCGCTCCGTTGTGAGGTCTGCCGCAATCTCTCCCGCCCCAAGGATGATGAGACCGATGCCGACGAGGACGAGCGACACCACCAGGGCTAGAGATGCGCCTGGACCACGGCGGTGACGCTTCGCGTGCCACCGCCGTGGACGTGCGTTCATGACGCGGCTTCAAACGTGTAGGAGATGGTGCAGAGCTCCTCGATGCTGGAGTTCGTCGCCGACTTCTCTGCAAGCCTCCGCCATGCCCCGTTTCCCGAGACGTTCGAAATCTCAAGGCCAAGCTCCTTGCTTGCCTTGGAATCAATGGCGAGCGTGTCGCCTGACACGTCCGTGTCCTTCCACGTGTGAACCGGGGTGTCACCATCCCTCAGCGTATAGGTGGCGTCTTCGGGCATGCCCTTCGTCTCTATCCGCGCCGCTCGAACGGGGACGACCGAGAGATTCTCTATGGCGTAGCCACTGGGAACGATGACGCTTCCGTCGGCCATGATCTTGCAGGGAAGAAGGGCTGGAACGCGAACGGAGATAACGGGCTCGTGTCGAGACGTTATCGTGAGGTCGCTTCCCACCTGGGAGTAGTCTCCGTCCCATCCCGCAAAGCGATAACCGTCGTGCCTTGGCTCCTCTGGGGGCGTAGCCGCGCTCCCAGCGTCAACAAGCTGTTCGCCAATGACCTCGCCCGTGATGCCGTCGACAAACTTCACGTTCCAGACCTTTTGGAACGAGGCGGAGATCGTGTGATCTGATGAGACGTTCGAGAACGTGTAGCTTCCCTGCGGGCCAACGCTGTTTCCGTCAACGGTGACGTCCTTGATGCGCCAGCCACTGTCGGCGGCTATGCCGTAGTTCTTTGACTCGCCGGTCGAGACGAGTGTGGCGCCACTTGGGCTGATGGAGCCGCCCTCGCCTGCGCTCGCACAGATGGTGAAGGGGATGTTGATGGTGAAGTCCCAGCCTGAGGTTGTCTCTGCGCTTCCCCTAAACGTCGTCTCAGTCGAGGTAATGCGATGGATTCCCCCGCCGCGAACAGAAAACGTTGCCTCCTCGGAGATTGACTCATGCAGGTAGGCCCTTGAGTTCCAGTCCTCGCCAATGAAGGCACAGCGGTTTCCGTTGTCATAGAGCGTCTTGGTGGTGGTCCAGAAGATGCCGCTGTTTGACGCCTTGTTGTACATGGTCGTCTTCACGGTGACGTTGACTGAGCCATTGGGGTTTGCGTTGGGCGAGATGTAGTAGGAGCACGTCTGGAGAATGTAGGTGGACTCGCTGCGCTTGACCTCGACCCAGGTCCCCACCTGAGACGTCTGCGCCACCGGGAGCGACATCCTGCTGATGCCTCGGGCCTGTTCCTCCTGTTCCTGCGGCATCGTGACGACTATGTCGCCGCTAAAGGACTCGATGTCGTCTGCGTGTGCCGGCACAGGGCCCAGGGCAAGCGCGCCCAGCGTGGTTCCCGCAACCAACAGTGCGCCAATCTTCTTGAGGGGTGTGCCGTCAGCCATGTCTCCTCCTTGATATGACCATGCCCGCGATTGCGAGGAGGACAATGACGACACCTCCGGCGATGAGCCACCATGCCTGGTCCCCAACCCCGGTTTGGGCCAGTGCCGAGATGGGGCTCGGGACTGCCTGCTCGAGCCTGCGGACGGTCACCTCTGTGCTCCCGCCATTCGCGAGTGCCTGACAGGGGAAAGAGAGGACGTCAAGCGCAAGCACGGCTGCGATCGTCGCCGGGACAGTTTTCCTGCTCATGAGAGGCTGCCATCTGTGGGTGCGTCGGCCTGGACTGCAGCGTGGGCGCCCGGGGCAATCGTGAAGGTGACGGTTCCGATGTGGACGGGCGAACTGATGTCCTGCGTGACCCTTCCGACGTTGCCGGCCGTCTCGAGCTGAATGTCATCAGTGGTGGTGTCATTGCTGTAATACGTCATGTTCCACAGGGGGTCGGTGATGGCCGTGCCAGACTCGCCTGCGGCGCCCGCCGCGCGAACCATGGCTCCCTTGGGACCAAGCTTCCAATCGATGGAATTCTCGGCACTGTTGACGTCGGAGGAGTGACTCCAGCCGTTCTCGCTGTTGACCTTCACGTTGGTGACCTTGAGGCCAAAGGCCGAGAGGTTCTCGATCTTCGTAGCCTCCGGGCTGGGGCCGGTGAGGGTTCCGTCACTTGCCGCCACAAAGGGGATGACCGTGGGAACCTTGAATCTGAGGTTCGTGTCACTGGCGACCACGGTGACGAGCGTCGTGTTGGAGCCGATGCGAGCGTCCTCCTCGGCCAACGCGGCCGTTGCGGGCATGGCAAGTCCGAGCGCGAGTGTCATTCCTGCCACCAAGGCGCCGATACGTCCTGCCACACGCATGTTGGCCACACGGAGACTGTTCCTCTTTGCCTTTGCTTGAGTTATTCCGAACATGGGATTCTCCCTTCTTTGGGCATGACCCACGACGGGCCATGCGTTTGCAAACTCATCGAGGTCCTCTATGCGCCGGACTTCTCGTCCGTGCTCGCTTCTCCGGGATCTTTCACGACGTTTACCTGGACCGCCGTGGGAGATCCGTGGTCATCACCGCTGTCGGGGTCTACCGCCTGTATCTCAACGACGGCCTCGCCCTCCCCAACGTCATCGACGCGTACGGCATCGATGCGCTCTCCAGGCCCTATGGCCTGGCTCTCGTAGAGAACGTCCTCACCCTGCGAGAGCGTGAAGCGCTGGTCGAACTTGTTGTCCCTGTCGTTCTCGAAGCCAACCGTGAGCAGGCCCGAACTTGCTAGGCGAGGGGATGGCAGCACGCTGACCGTCATCATGTTGTTGACGACCTCCTGGTCGAGCTCCGCCTGGATCTCCTCCCTGGTCTTGCCCTCTTGGGCCCTGCCGAGAATGGCGCCCGCGAGGTCCTTGTTGCCAAGCAGTCCCATGCAAATCGCGATGGCTCCGGCGAGTACCGCAACGACGGAAAGGCCGAGGATGGCTCTCCTGCCCCAGGTCCGCTTGGGCTGCCTTGGCCTCTTGCGAGGAGGCCGTCTGCGATCGGGGATTCTCGACGGCCCGGCTCTCATCGGAGCGCCAATCTCGCGGAGTCAGCCAGGGCCATGGGCATGGTCCATGCCTGCGGATGCGAACGCCAGCCGCGATGATCGCATGCGCAGGATGGCGGGCCAAACGGAGCCGTTGCCTTGGCGTTTCTGCAAGACTCGTTGGCGCATCCACATGGGCCGTGCGTTGGCTTTTCCCGCTCGATCCTTGGTGCGTGCCTGGTGTCTGTGCTCATGGGGACTCCCATCCACGGCTTTTTGCGTAGTCCAGTACGTTACGGCCTGACCCCAACACAAATCCCCTTCTCGTCAAACGCAAACCTGACAGCCGAGCTCAGGGCGCGCGCCCGGACGCCCGCGCCGTGGGACAACTCGGCGAGCGTCACCCAAGTGGCCCTCACCGGTTCGCAAGCGCCTGGTTTTTCTCGTAACCAAGGTTCACAAGCGCTCACATGCCGCTCTCGCTTGCTCAAAGCGAACAGGCTGGGTACACTGAACAACACGCTTGAGAGCCGCCAAGAGCTCGGAGCGCAAACGCGGGCATCGCCAAGTGGTAAGGCAACGGCTTCCCAAGCCGTCATTCGCGGGTTCGAGTCCCGTTGCCCGCTCCAGGACATGAGGCCCCGGCATCGCATGGTGTCGGGGCTTTGTTGTGCGCGGCCTGGGTCCTATGACAAATTCACGTATCCATCGGCGAGCGGTCCGCACGTTTACGGCCTCCCCTTGGTGGGTAACAAGCACATGCCGCGCCGTGGCGCGCATCTGCCAAGTCCGGGAGCGAGTCTCCCGTTTTTGAGGGAAGGAAGTCCCATGAGCCACATACCGATGAACGATGCCGAGTGCGAGCTCGCCATGAAGCGCCTCACTCCTCGGCTTCGCCAATACGCCGAGCTGCTCGTTCGCCGAGGCGTTGCCATTCAGCCGGGTCAGGAGCTCGTGCTTACCGTCCCCGTTGAGTCGGCGGCATTTGCGAGAATCGTCGTGGAGGAGGCATACAAGGCCGGCGCCGGTCATGTGACGCTCATCTGGGTCGATGACGAGATGAGCCGTCTCGAGTATGACAACTGCCCCGTCGAGCGCTTCCAGAAGCTCCCGGAGTGGAAGGCCGAGCAGATGAACTCGCTCGCTCGCGAGGGTGCGGCCTTCCTGTGGGTGGACGGCGAGGACCCGGATGCGCTTCTCGGCGTTGACCCGGCAAAGCCCGCGGCCCGCGCCGTGGCCTCGCACCGTCAGTGCACCGACTACCGCCGTGGTCTCGACTTTGGCGAGAACGCCTGGTGCATCGCCGGCGCCCCCGTGCTGGCGTGGGCCCGCAAGGTCTTTCCGGACTACTCGGATGCCGAGGCGATCTATCGTCTCTGGATTGCCATTCTCGACACGGCACGCGTGACCGGGGACGACCCGGAGAGCGAGTGGGAGACGCATAACGCCACGCTCGCAAAGAACAAGCGCAAGCTCAACGACAGCCACTTTAACGCCCTTCACTACACGTCCTCGAACGGGACGGACCTCGTGGTGGGCCTGACGAAGTGCGGCCTGTGGGAGGGCGGCTCGTCCAAGACGAAGGCTGGCGTCACGTACTTCCCCAACATGCCCACCGAGGAGGTCTTCACCTCCCCGGACCGCACCCGTGCCAACGGCGTCGTTCACTCGGCGCTGCCGCTCGTGCACAACGGCTCGGTGGTCCGCGACTTCTGGCTGCGCTTCCAGAATGGCGAGGTCGTTGACTACGGTGCCGAGCGCGGCCTTGACGTGCTGCGCAACATCATCGAGACCGACGAGGGAGCCCGTCACCTTGGCGAGTGTGCGCTTATCTCCAAGAACACGCCCATTCGCCAGAGCGGCCTTCTGTTCTACAACACGCTCTATGACGAGAACGCGAGCTGCCACCTTGCCCTGGGCATGGGATTCCCGGAGTGCTACGAGGGTGGCCTCGACATGGACAAGGACGCCCTGCTCGCGGTGGGCGTCAACGAGAGCGCGCAGCATGTCGACTTCATGATCGGCGCCGATGACCTGGACATCGCGGGCATCACGGCCGACGGCTCGGAGGTCCCCATCTTTGTGCATGGGCAGTGGAGCTGGGAGTAGGGCCGTGCTGCCCACGGGCTCGGCTCATCCGCTAGAATTGAAATAGTGCGCCTTTGGGCGCTCGCGTTTGCGCCGTTAGCTCAGTTGGCAGAGCAGGGGACTTTTAATCCCAAGGTCCAGGGTTCGAGACCCTGACGGCGCACCATCGCAGCCGAGAGGGCGGCCATCCAGACGGGTGGCCGCCCTTATTTGTGCGGTGACACCTGGGACGGGGTCAAACTGTCACCACTGCGCCGGTGACAAAACGACCCCGTCCCCAGGTGTCACGCGGTAAAATCGAAACGTTATGCATGTTGACACGTCGGCCAGCCGCGACAGCACAGGAGGAGCCGCATGATCGATCGCTACACCCGTCCCGAGATGGGCCACATCTTCTCGCTCGAGAACAAGTACGCCATTTGGCAGGAGATCGAGGTGCTCGCCTGCGAGGCCCAGGCCGAGCTCGGCAAGATCGGCATCACCAAGGAAGACGCCGCCTGGATCCGTGACCACGCCAAGTTCGAGAAGACCGAGGTAGACGCCATCGAGGAGGTCACGCGCCACGACGTCATCGCCTTCCTCACGAACATGAAGGACTACATCGACGCCGACGTGCCCGAGGGCGACCCCAAGCCAAGCCGCTGGGTCCACTACGGCATGACGAGCTCCGACCTGGGCGACACGGCCCTGTGCTACCAGCTCACGCAGGCCTGCGACCTCATCATTGAGGACGTCCAGAGGCTCGGCGAGATCTGCAAGCGTCGTGCGTTCGAGGAACGCGACACCCTCTGCGCCGGCCGCACCCACGGCATCCACGCCGAGCCCATGACCTTTGGCATGAAGTTCGGCTCGTGGGCCTGGGAGCTCAAGCGCGACCTCGACCGCCTTCGTGACGCCCGCAACAACGTGGCGTTCGGCGCCATCTCCGGCGCGGTGGGCACCTACTCCAGCATCGACCCGTTCGTCGAGGAATACGTCTGCGAGCACCTCGGCCTCGTCCATGACCCGCTGTCCACGCAGGTCATCAGCCGCGACCACCACGCCTACCTCGCCGGCGTCCTTGCCACCACGGCCGCGACCTGCGAGCGCATCGCCACCGAGGTCCGCAACCTCCAGAAGACCGATACCCTCGAGGCCGAGGAGCCGTTCCGCAAGGGCCAGAAGGGCAGCTCGGCCATGCCGCACAAGCGCAACCCCATCACGATGGAGAAGGTCTGCGGCCTTTCTCGCGTGGTGAAGGCAAACGCCCAGGTGGCCTTCGACAACGTCGCCCTGTGGCACGAGCGTGACATCTCGCACTCGAGTGCCGAGCGCGTTGCCCAGGCAGACAGCTTCATCGCGCTTGACCACATGTTCCAGTGCCTCATCCGCGTCATCGACGGCCTGCAGCTCTACCCCGCCCGCATGATGGCGAACCTCAACAAGACGCGAGGCCTCATCTTCTCGTCCAAGGTGCTGCTTGCCCTCGTGGACACCGGCATCACGCGAGAGGACGCCTACGCCATCGTCCAGGAGAACGCCATGGCCACCTGGCATGAGGTGCAGGACTGCGTCTCTGGCCCCACGTTCAAGGAGCGCCTCGAGGCCGATCCTCGCTGCACCGTGAGTGCCGAGAAGCTCGACGAGATCTTTGACCCGTGGGACTTCCTCACGCGCATCGACGTCGTCTTCGACCGCCTGGAGAAGCTGAGCTTCGAGTAGGCGCGCCAGCATATCTGGTATGACCGTGCCGAGAAGCGGGGATACTTCTCGGCACGGTTCGTTCTGAAGAAGGAGAAACGCATGTTCAGCTATGACTTCCGCCCGCGCGGCGTGTGCTCCCAGATGATCCACATCGGCCTGTCCGATGACGGCAACACCATCGAGCAGGTCTCGTTCGAGGGTGGCTGCAACGGCAACCTCAAGGCCGTCTCCAAGCTCGTGGACGGCCACTCCGTGGATGAGATCGTGGACATCCTTGCCGGCAACACGTGTGGCCCGCGCCGCACGTCCTGCGCAGACCAGCTCACCATTGGCCTCCGCGAGGCCCGCGCCGCCGCCCAGGCGTAAGCGAGACCATGTCGATCACCCCCAGTAACATATCGAGGCGCTCGTTTTTGCGTGGCACCGCGGCCACGGCTGCCGGCACCGCCGCCATCTCCGTGCTGTCCTCGTGCGGCAAGCCTGCCGAGACGGCCTCGGACCCCGTGGTCGTGGACTCGGGGACGGCCACCTATGTCGTGGGCTCCGGCGACATCCAGGGTTCCTACGAGCAGGCGGCAGACGGCCGCGGCACGGCGTCGCTGGCCGAGGCGGGCTCGTGGAGCCTCCCGCTGGGATGCGTGCTGCGCCCGTCCGAGGGGCAGTGGAAGCCCTACGTCGTGCCTAGCGAGACGCCCTCGGCCATGACGAGCGCGGGGGCCTTTTCGGTCTCATCGGGAACGAACTCGCTGCTTGTGGACACGTCGCGCACGGGCGGCAACTTCGTCATCTATGACGCTCAGTGCTCGGACTCGGTGTTTGCCTGGACGGAGCTCGACATCGTGAGCCACGACTGGCGCCTGTTCGCGGCACCCCTCACGGATGGCGCCCTTGGGACGGTCACGACGCTCTGGAAGGGCGATGCGGACTATGACCCGCCGCTTACCTGCTGCTCGGGCTCGAGCGTCATATGGCTCGTCATGCCCTCGACCTCCGGCTCCAAGCCCACGGAGAGCTCCTCGTGCTACCTGTGGAAGGCCGGTGCCAGCTCGGCGGACGAGGTCGTTCGCTCGCAGGGCCGCTTCGCCTGCGCCCCCACGGTGTCAGATGGCAACGTGACGCTCGTCCCGCGCGTGCGCGTGAGCGAGGGCCGCTACTTTGGGATCACGGTCTACTCGCTTGACTCGGACCTCTCTTCGCAGGTTGACCAGCTCGTGCTGCCTGCGAGCGTCTCGCCGATGCACGCCACCTATATGGACGGGAAGTTCGTCTTCTCCATCGAGGCGAACTACGGCACGGGTGGCCTTCTTGGCAACATGGGCACTTACATTGGCTCCGGGGACGGGTCGTTCATCGTGATGCCGCGCGAGCCGGCCGCCGCCGTGGCGGGCAAGGGGGGCGTCTACCTCGTCAAGACGCGTGCCTCGCACGTCATCGTGGACACGAATGCCCAGACGTATGCCACGCTGTCTGCGCCCAACCGCACGCTCGACTTTGGCGACTACCCGGCAAGCATGGGCACCACCTCGACGTTCGTGACGTTTGCCACGGTCAAGGACGAGCAGTCTGGCTATCCCAGCTCGGTGCAGGTGCGCGCCTGGTCGCTCTAGCGATTGGGCGGTCCGTCCGCGGGCCTGTTGGTTAGCTTGATGGCCCGATGGGGTAAACTGCCAAATAGGAATGCCGAGCGCCTGCGCTTGGCCAATAGCTGATAGGGAGGCCGTCATGGCTTCGGACACTAAGAAGATTCTGCTGGTCGAGGACGAGAAGGCCATTCGTGAGGCCGTCGCCGCGTACTTCGAGCGCGAGGGCTACTGGGTCCGCGCCGTTGGAGACGGCCAGGCCGCGGTCGACGAGTTCGAGAAGCACGGCTTTGACCTCGTCGTGCTCGATCTCATGCTTCCCAAGCTCTCCGGCGAGCGCGTCTGCCGCGCCATCCGTGACCAGTCGGACGTGCCCATCATCATGGTCACGGCCAAGGACCAGGTCGAGGACCGCATCATCGGCCTCGAGCTTGGCGCGGATGACTACCTCGTGAAGCCGTTCTCGCCCCGCGAGCTCGTTGCCCGCGTGCGCGCCCTGCTTCGTCGAGCCCGCACCGAGAGCGAGCCCACGCTTGAGGTCCTCGATTACGGCGACCTCGTCATCAACATCTCGGCTCACAAGGTGACGGTGCGTGGCAAGGAGGTCGACCTCACAGCCTCCGAGTTCAAGCTGCTCGTGACGCTCGCCCGCTACCCCGGCCAGGTCTACAGCCGCATGGAGCTCGTGGAGAAGGTCCTGGGCTACGACTTCGAGGGCTACGAGCGCACGATTGACTCCCACGTCAAGAACCTGCGCGCCAAGCTCGGCGATGACCCGCGCAACCCCACGTGGCTCTATACGGTGCACGGCGTTGGCTACCGCTTCGATGCGCCCGAGCCCGCCGAGAAGGCCCAGAACTAGCCAAGGTCGAGGGAGTGTGACTTGGTGCCCGCCAAGTTCGTCATAGGAAAGAAGATTCGTCAGGAGCGCCCCGAGGATGACATTCCCGAGGCGCTCAAGACGTCCGATGGCTCGATGGCCTCGTGGAAGACCCTCTCGAACCGCCAGTCTCGCCACATGTCGTATCGCGGCAAGATGACGCTCATGTTCGCCGGCGTTGCCGCGGTCACGGCGATCATCCTCATCACGGTTCTCGGTGTTAACTGGGAAGCCCAGTTCATGAGCTATACGCGCTCGAACATGGAGCGCTATGCGTCCGTCATTGCCGACGGCCTGGCCGAGTCCTATGACACGGTGAGTGGCTGGTCCGATGAGGACGTGGACCGCACCGTGCAGTCCTCGTCCATCTCGAGCGAGGTGGGCGTCCAAGTCATCGATGCCAACGGCGGCATCGTCTACGACGACACGTGGTCTCGCGGTGCCGAACACGAGGATGCCGAGGACGCCGCGAGCGCGGCCGCCAACGCCTCGCGCTCGAAGGGTGTCTCGCTTGCCCCCACGGACGCGGACTCGGTTGTCTCGCATGAGATCGTCGACTCGTCCGGAAACGTCGTGGGCGAGGTTCGCCTCTGGGCCTTTGGGAGCGACGCGCTGCTCACGAAGGGCGACGCGGCCTTCCGCACGATGTCGTACAACGCCGTGGTGTATGCGGCCATCGTCGCCGTCATTCTCGCGTGCATCATGGGCGTCATCGCCTCGCGCAAGCTAGCGAAGCCCATCAAGTCCATCACGTCCACGGCGGCCCAGATTCGCTCCGGTGACCTCACGGCGCGTACCGGCATCGTGGGCGAGGACGAGATTGGCCAGCTGGGCGAGACGTTCGATGACATGGCAACCTCGCTCGAGCGCGACCTCAAGCTCGAGCACCGCCTCACGAGTGACGTTGCCCACGAGCTGCGCACCCCGCTCATGGCAATGCTCGCAACCGTTGAGGCCATGCAGGACGGCGTGCTTCCGGCAGACGAGGAGCATCTCGAGACCGTGGCGAGCGAGGTGCGCCGCCTGTCTCGCCTCGTGTCTGCGATGCTGCAGCTCTCGCGCATCGAGAACGGCACGACGAAGTTCAGCCCCGAGAAGACGGACATGATCCGCCTCGTGCGCTCGGTGGTCGAGGCACAGGAGCAGCTGTTCACCGATCGGGGCCTTCGCTTGAAGCTCGACGTCAAGACGAACCGCCGCGAGCTGTTCTGCGAGGTCGACCGCGACATGATTCGTCAGGCGATCATCAACCTCATGTCGAACGCCCTGCGCTACACGCCCGAGGACGGCTACGTTGTGGTGAGCGTGGCACAGGAGGGCCGTGACGTGCTCGTTGCCGTGGCCGATACGGGCATCGGCATCGCCAAGGAGGACCTCGCACGCGTGTTCAGCCGCTTCTGGCGCTCCGACGCGAGCCGCGAGCGCGTGAGCGGAGGCCTCGGCGTGGGCCTTGCCGTGACCAAGGAGATCATCGACCGCCACCACGGCTTCATCGGCGTCGAGTCCGAGCTGGGCAAGGGAACGAAGTTCACCCTCCACATCCCGCGCGCGCAGGAGCGCGCCCCGCAGCTCCCCGGCGAGGACAAGTAGGCTCCCTTACAAACATTTGCGTCTCTAGCAGCGCCTCTCGTCATATGGCGAGAGGCGCTTTTCTACTACAATAGACAGGTTATTGCCGGTTTTGCGTAACTCAACCGAGGGGAAGCGGTGCCGTATGGCAGCAATGGGGAAGCGCCCAGACTCGCAAGGCAAGGTCCGTGACATCTACGACTGCGGTGACTCGCTGCTGATGGTCGCGAGCGACCGCATCAGCGCGTACGACTTCATCCTTCCGGATGAGATTCCGTACAAGGGCGAGATCCTCACGCGCGTCTCGGCCTTCTGGTTCAAGAAGTTCGAGGACATCCTGCCCAACCATGTCATCTCGCTCGACCCTGATGACTACCCGGCGGAGTTTGCCGAGTACAAGGACTATCTCCTTGGCCGCTCCATGCTCGTGAAGAAGGCCACGACGGTGCCCATCGAGTGCATCGTCCGCGGCTACCTCACCGGCTCGGGCAAGAAGACCTATGACGAGAACGGCACGGTCTGCGGCATCAAGCTCCCCGAGGGCCTCACCGAGGCATCGAAGCTCCCCGAGCCTATCTTCACCCCATCGACGAAGGCGGCCCTGGGCGACCACGACGAGAACATCTCGTTCGACCGCTGCGCGGAGATTGTGGGCCTCGACGTTGCCACGCAGCTGCGCGACGCCTCGCTTGCTATCTACAAGGCTGCCGCCGAGTATGCCGCCACGCGCGGCATCATCATCGCCGACACCAAGTTCGAGTTTGGCTTCATCGATGGCAAGCTCGCCATCATCGACGAGTGCCTCACGCCCGATTCCAGCCGCTTCTGGCCTGCCGAGGGCTACTTCGAGGGCCACGTCCAGCCCAGCTTCGACAAGCAGTACGTCCGTGACTGGCTGCGTGCGAACTGGGACATGACGGGCGAGCCGCCCCACCTGCCCTCCGAGGTTGTCGCCGGCGCCTCCGAGCGCTACCAGGAGGCCTACCAGATCATCACCGGCGAGAAGTTCGTTCCAATGAAGGAGAGCAATGTCCCAGCGTAGCCCGTTCAACAAGCGAAACCAGCCCCAGACCCAAGAGGAGAAGAAGGCCTCCTCTGCGGGCATGACGCGCAAGTCGCCCACGAAGGCAAAGCCCGTCCGCGAGGCTGCCGGCTCCGTGCGAGTCGTGGCCAAGAAGAAGAACTCGGACGGCAGCACCTCCACCGTTGGCATGACGAAGGAGGAGAAGAAGGAGGTCCGCCGCGCCGAGCGCGAGGAGGAGGACGTCTTCAACACCCTCACGAACGCCATGCTCAAGCGTGACGAACTCTATACCTCGCGCCGCCGCATCTGGTGGGTGTTCCTCGCCCTGGGCCTCGTGTTCGTCGTGGCTTCGTTTGCCTCTGGCTACATCGGGGCTTCCGATGGCTCCAACATGTACGACCTCTCGACGACGGGCGGCATCCTGTCCGTGGTCTCGCTCGTGCTTGCCTACGTCTTCATCATCACGTCGCTCGTCTACGAGTGGATGAAGATTCGCCCGCTTCGCAACGAGACTCAGAACAGGATCGCTGGTCTGAGCCCCAAGAAGCGTCGCGCCACGCTTGCTGAGCTCTACGAGGAGGACGAGCGCAAGCGTGTCGAGAAGAAGTCGGGCAAGTAGGGGTAGAATAGTCACTCGTCCATGCGTTGGGCTCCGGGCTTGCCCGGGGACATAACCGCCTTCGTAGCTCAGGGGATAGAGCACCGCTCTCCTAAAGCGGGTGTCGCGCGTTCGAATCGCGCCGGGGGCACCAGACTTGGCAGCAGGCCGGGGACATCGAGTCTCCGGCCTGCTTTTGTCTGGGGCGCCATGGACGGCGACCTGCTCGCTTAAGCAGACCGCGACCCCTACACTCGGGCAGACGCCAACAGGGCGATAAGGCGCCGCCGCCTCCCGAAGTGGGAAGCGGCGGCGCCTTGCGTTGCGTCTGTGCGTGTCCTGCTAGTTGTTCGAGCTGTCGTCGCTCGTGTCGGCGTCTCCGGTGTTGCCGGTGGAGCCGGAGTTGCCGCCGTTGCCCGAGTTGCCGCTATTGCCGGAGTTTCCGTTGTTACCCGAGTTGCCGTTGCCGGAGTTGTTCGAGCTGCTCTGTGCCGGGTCGGGGCCGTCGGAGACCCTGAGCGTGATCGAGCTGTCCTTGGACTGCTTGCCCGTGGGGCTCTGGTTGATGACGTAGCCCTTGGAGACGCTGCTGCTGTAGGCGTGCGTCACGTTGATGTTCGTGAAGCCAAGGGAGTTGAGCTCGCTCTTGGCGGAGCTCAGCGACTCGCCGGAGTGATCGCCCGCGTCCGCCGTGCCAACGCCGGAGGAGAGGTGGTACGTGATGGTGTCGCCCTCCTTGGCGTCGCTGCCGGCGGCCTGGTCCTGGCTCGCGACCTTGCCGTTGTCGACGTCATCGGACTCGACGGAGTCTCCCACGGCCCCCTTGAGGTTGAGCTTGGCCAGCGCGCTCTCGGCCTCGGAGGGGGTCATGCCCTTGAGGTTCGGAACCGTCACCGTCGCGGCGGGCTTCTTGCCCTTCGAGAAGACGAGGCTCACCTTGGTGCCCTTCTCGCACTGGGTGTTGCGGGCCGGGTCCTGGCTGATGAGCTTGCCCTCCTCGATGTTGTCGTCGTACTGCTCGGACGTGCTCACCACGAAGAAGCCGTCACCATACTCGGCAAGCTTGGCCGTGGCCTCGTCCTTGGTCATTCCTTCGAGGTTGGGCATCGACTTGCTGCCCGAGCCTCCGCCCATGAGCGCCATGGCACCGCCCGCGATAAGGGCGATGGCGGCGATGACGCCAATTACGATGGCGGCGATCTTGCCCTTGCTCATCGGCTTCTTCTCGGGCACCTGCATGTTGGAGGCATGGCTCGCGCCCGTGGTGGGAATGCGTCCGGTTGTGGTGGGGGAGACGGCTGCGCGGGGCATGGCCTGGGTGCGGCCGCCCTGCGTGCGGTTGAGCTGCGAGGTGGGCGCTGCCGTGAGCAGCGACGTGGCCTCGCCGAGGTTCACGATGCGTCCGGCCAGGTAGTCGTTGAGGACGCGGCGCAGCTCGTCGGCGGTCTGGAAGCGCTCGGCGGGGTTCTTGCGCATGCACTTGAGGATGATGCCCTCGAGCGTGGCGTCGACGTTGGGGTTCACCTGGCTGGGCGGGACGGGCTGCTCGTTGACCTGCTTGAGGGCAACGGCGATGGCGTCGTCTCCGTCGAACGGAACGCGACCGGTTGCGGCCTCGTACATGACGATGCCAAGGGAGTACAGGTCGCTCGTGGGGCCAAGCTCCTTGCCCTGCGTCTGCTCGGGGGAGACGTAGTGCGCCGTGCCGAGAACGGAGTTGTCGGCCGTGAGGTGGCTGTTCTTGGCGCGGGCGATGCCAAAGTCCATCACCTTGATGTTGCCGTCGGGCTGCACCATGATGTTCTGCGGCTTGATGTCGCGGTGGATGATGTCGTGGCCGTGCGCCACGGAGAGCGCCTGGCAGATCTGCGAGCCAATCTGCGCCACCTTGCGACAGTCGAGGGCGCCGTGCTTGCGGATGCCGCTCTTGAGGTCGGTGCCGCGCAGGTACTCCATGACGATGTAGTAGGTGTCGCCGTCCTTGCCCCAGTCGTAGACCCCCACGATGTAGGGGCTCTGGAGCGCGGCCGCCGCCTGCGCCTCCTGCTTGAAGCGGGCGGCGAACGACGGGTCCGCAGCGTACTGCGGGAGCATCGTCTTGATGGCGACCGTTCGGCCAAGCACGGTGTCAAGGCCGCGGTAGACCGTGGCCATGCCTCCGATGCCAATCTTGTCCTGGACGGTGTAGCGTCCGCCGAGAACCCTATCTGCCATGCTCTGCTCCCATCAAGTACCCGCGCCCGCATGCACGTCGTCTGTTAATCATCTCATTCATCGCGCCCGACTTGGCCGCGAGTTTGCGTTTGTGGACGCCTGTGTTGGGACAACCGCCGCACCCGCTTCTGAGCCCGCTTGGGCCAGACCGTGGCAGTGACTCCCCAAGAGCTTCTCTCACCATCACTGCTCCGATCCCGAGGCCTGGGCGTTCAGGGACTTCGAGAGGACCTGGCCGGCGAGCTGGGCGGCCATGCCACTCACGCTGTCGGAGTCCGTGCCCTCGAGGTAGACCGAGATGGCGAGCGTGGGGCTGTCATAGGGGGCAAAGCCGATGAACGAGGAGTTCACGTGCCCGCCCGCCTCGGCCGTGCCGGTCTTGCCGGCCACACGTGCGCCGCGTACCTGCGCTGCCATGCCCGTGCCGTTCTGGACGACCTCGAGCATGGCCTGCTTGATCTGGTCGGCCGTGCTTGCACTGATGGCCTGGCCCAGGCTCTTTGCCTGCGTGGTGCTCACGGTGACGCCCTCGGGAGAGAGCACGTGGTCCACGACGTAGGGGTTCATGACGACGCCGTTGTTCGCGATCGCCGCGGCCACGACCGCGTTCTGCATCACGGTCGCCTGGGGACCGGCCGGGCTCGCGTGCTGGCCCACGGGCTGGCCCGCGCCAGCCCAGGCGGTCTCCCACTCCGTCATCTCGCTCGGGTCTGGCATGAGCGAGCTCGCGGACGAGAAGTCCTGGCCAAGCGAGGTACCGTAGCCAAAGGCGCGGGCGTAGCGAACGAGCGAGTCGGCACCCACCTGCGTGGCAACCTGTCCATAGGCCGTGTTGGCCGAGTGGGAGAACGCCTCCTCGAGCGTCGTGTCGCCAAAGTCCTCGCCGTTCATGTTCGTCACGGCGGCGCCGCCGATGTCCATGGAGGCGGGCGCGCTGATGGGCGAGTCGAGCGTGAACTTGCCGCCGTCGAGCGCGGCTGCCAGCGTCACGACCTTGAACGTGGAACCGGGCGTGTACAGCGCGGCGGTGGAGCGGTCGAGCAGCTCGCCGTTGGAGTCGCCGGACTGCAGGACGTTGCTGATGTCGTTGTAGGAGTAGGTGGGCGAGGACGCCTTGGCGAGAACGGCGCCGGTGCTCGGGTCGAGCACGACGATGGCGCCCACGTGTCCCTGGAGCGCCTCCTCGGCCGCCTGCTGGATGCGCGAGTCAAGCGTGAGGACCACGGAGTTGCCGGGCTGGCTCACGCCGGCCAGGGCGTAGAGCGTGCTCGTCCAGTTGGAGTAGTCCGCGTGGCCGGTGAGCGAGTCGTTCATCGCCGCCTCGACGCCCGTGGCGCCGTACTGGGTCGAGAGGTAGCCAACCGTGTGCGCCGCGAGCGAGCCCTGCGGGTAGGTGCGCACGTAGGTGCCGTCTGCCTGCTTGAGCGACTCGGCGAGCGTCACGCCGTCGGAGGTGAGGATGGCACCGCGCTGGACGTAGGCGCTTCTCGCGATCGTGTGGTTGTTGTTGGGCAGCTCCTGGTAGTAGCTCGCCTTGATCACCTGGATGTAGGTGAGGTTCGCGATGAGCGCGGCGAACAGCACGGCAAAGAACGTGACCAGCAGCGTGAGTCGGTTGCCAAGCGCCACGCGGCCGAGCACGCCGCCCTCCGACGTTCCCAGGCCAAAGCTCGCACGCGCGTGACGGCCCTGGACGACGGGCTGTGCTCCCGTGACGCCGGGGACGGCGACGGGTGCCGCGGTCGAGGTGCCGTTGCCGTCTGGCAGGATGGCGCGGCCCGTGCCCTCGTCGCCGGCGCGAAGCAGCAGCGCCACGGCGATGAAGCTCGACAGCAGCGACGAGCCGCCCTGGCTCATGAACGGGAGCGTGACGCCCGTGAGGGGCAGAAGACGCGTGACGCCGCCCACGATGAGGAACGCCTGGAACGAGAGGGAGGCCACGAGGCCAACGGCCGTAAACGCGCTCATGTCGCTCTTGGCCCTCGCTGCCGTGGTGAGGCCGCGCACGGCAAGCAGCATGAACAGCAGAAGCACCGCGGCGCCGCCCAGAAGGCCCATCTCCTCGGCAATGGCCGAGAAGATGAAGTCGCTCTTGACGACGGGGATGAGCGTGGGCATGCCCTTGCCGATGCCGGCGCCCGAGAGGCCGCCGTCGGCGATGGAGTAGAGCGACTGGACGATCTGCAGGCCCGTGTTGGAGGGGTCGGCGAACGGATCGAGCCAGATCTGGAAGCGCACACGCACGTGGTTGAACATCTGGTAGCAGAAGAAGCCGCCCACGACGAGCAGCCCCAGGCTCACGAACACGTAGCCAAGGCGCCCCGTTGCCACGTAGAGCATGACGACGAACATCGTGAAGAACAGCGCGGCGCTACCCAGGTCTCGCTCGAACACCACGACGAGCAGGCACATGCCCCACATGACGAGCATGGGCGTGAGCATGCGCAGGCGCGGCAGGGTGAACGGACCCACCTTGCGCGACGACGCCGCGAGCGCCTCGCGGTTCTCGGAAAGATAGGCGGCGAGGAACAAGACGATGAGGACCTTGGCGATCTCGCCGGGCTGGAACGAGAAGCCGCCGATGCGAATCCAGAGCTTGGAGCCGTAGATCTCCGTGCCGATGAGGGCAGGCAGCAAGAGCAGCGCCACGCCGGCGATGCCGAGCGTGAACTTGTACTCTGCGAGCCTGTCGAGGTTGGGCACGAGCGCAAGCACGCCCACCATCGCAGCGACGGAGACGAACAGCCAGATGACCTGGCCCATGGCGTCCTCGGGGGCCAGGCGCGTCACGAACGTGACGCCGATGCCCGAGAGCACGAAGACGATGGGCAGGATGGCCGGGTCTGCACCCGGAGCCAGGATGCGCACGCCGATGTGCGCGGCGATGAAGGCCACGATGAGGCCAATGGGCACGCCGAGCGTCTCGAGGGAGAGCTGGGCGCCCGTGTTGATGACGTACATGGAGTAGAGCAGAAGCACGGGTATGGCGCCCGCGCACAAGAGGAGCAGCTCGGTCGTCCTTCTCGAGCCTCCGATTCCGTGTGCCATGTCCTACTCGCCTCCCTGCTGCGTCTGCGCGGCCTCGGGGCCGGAGTCACCGGCCTCGCTGCCAACCGAACCGTCCGTGCTCTCGGACTGTGCGTCCGAGGCGGCCTTCTGGGCCTTTGCCTGCTCTTCCTCGATCTGCTGGGCGTAGGCGTTCACGGTTGCCCGAGCCTTCTCCTCGCTCTCCACCGTGATGCCGCTCGCCAGCTGGTGCTGTGTTGCCTCGGGGAGGTCCTGCAGGCTCACGGTGGTGGTCCGCTCGAGCTCGGAAAGGGGAATGCCAAGGACAGAGCCGCGAATTCCCCGGTAGATGCCTACGTTTCCGGCGGCGGCGCCTATGTACCAGGAATTGTTCACGATGAGTGCGAGAACGATCGCTGCCGTCGCGGCCACGCCCACAAGCACGCCGAGCCAGGCGATGACGGCATGCTTCCTCGCGCGGCGTCGCTGCTCCTCTCGGCCATCGCTCACCACGTCGACGACGATGACGGAGACGTTGTCGTGGCCGCCGGCGACGAGCGCGGCGCTCACGAGCTGGTCCGTGCAGTCGATGGGCGAGGCCGTGGAGACGGCGATGGTCTCGATGCCGCTGTCGGGCACCATTGAGGAGAGGCCGTCGGAACAGATGATGATGCGGTCCCCTCGCTCGACGTCGAGCGAGAAGTGGTCTGCGTACATGTCTGGGTCCGAGCCGAGCGCTCGGGTGATGATGGAGCGCGAGGGGTGGACGCGTGCCTCGTCCGCCGTGATCTCTCCGGCGTCGACGAGCTCCTCCACATATGAGTGGTCGTGCGTGACGCGCACGAGCGTTCCGGCGTGGAGCAGGTAGATGCGCGAGTCGCCGACGTGCGCCACGGCCATGCGCGTGCCCTCGACGACGCAGCAGCTGGCGGTGCAGCCCATGCCGGGCTTGCCCTCGCCGGTCTCGGCACCCTGGATGACGGCCTCGTTGGCCGCCTCGACGGCGGCGCCGAGCAGGGCGTCGTCTGCGGTTGCGGGAGCGTGGCTCGCGATGGTGCGCACGGCGATGGCGCTCGCCACCTCGCCGGCCGCGTGGCCTCCCATGCCGTCGCACACGCCGAACAGCGGGTTGCTCACGAGATAGGAGTCTTCGTTGTGCCCGCGCACGAGGCCGACGTCGGTGCGTGCTGCCCAGGAGAGACGCGTGTCGGCGCCAATCTCGACGCCGCCGCCCGGCCGGGCGTCCAGGTCAATCGTGGGCCTCGCCGGCTCCGCGGCGGCGTGGTGCGCGTGCGTGGAGGCAAAGCCGCTGGCGGCGTGCGCCATGCGGCTTGCGATGGGTATGGGACCAGTGGAGCCCCTGCCCCGCGTGGGATGTTCCTCGACGTCGCTCATCGGCGGCTCACCCTCATGACCACGTCGCCCACCTGGACCTCGTCGCCGTCACGCAGCGTCACGGGGTCGAGGATGGGGCGGCCGTTCACGAGCGTTCCGTTCGTGGAGTTGAGGTCCTCGAGCACGAGTGCGGGACCCTGCAGCGTGAAGCGCGCGTGCGTGGACGAGACGAACGGCTCGGCGATGACGATGTCGCTGGAGGGCGAGCGGCCCACGACGACGGGGCCGAGCATGTCAACGTGCAGGCCGCGCAGCTGGCGCGGGCCCTTGTCGACGTCGACGCACCAGATCGCGGGATCCTTGCGCTGGCCCTTGACCAGGCCGATGCCCGTCCTCATGACGATGAAGAGGAACAGGTACAGGATTGCCACGAGCGCGATGCGCCCGATGAACAGGACGAGGTCAATCATGCTAGTTCTCCCGGAACTCGAGGTTCGTGAGACCAAGCGTGATGAGGTCTCCGTCACGGAGCGGGCACTCGTCGACGTCGACGTTGTTCACGAGCGTGCCGTTCGTGGAATTGAGGTCGCGGATGCGCCAGCCCTGGCCGTCGTGGCTGAGCTCGGCGTGGCTGCGCGAGACGTTGGGGTCGTGCAGCACCACGCCTCCGGGCGTGCGCTCGCGGCCCACGATGGTGCGCGGGGCGGCGGCGGTGTAGGTGCGGCCGGACTGCCTGTCGATGAGCAGACACGTTGCGGGGGCCACCGGGGCGGCCGGGG
>ERZ1035027.91-NODE-91-length-59219-cov-324.229109_pt1 | contig 59219 bp, 56 predicted proteins | sample MGYA00520604_ERZ1035027 | MGnify/ENA primary metagenome ERZ1035027 (study PRJEB33766, sample SAMN09781743) | gut metagenome | biome: gut microbiome | host: Homo sapiens | place: Madagascar | study: EMG produced TPA metagenomics assembly of the PRJNA485056 data set...
AAAAAAAGAAAAAGAAAAAAAGTTGCACGATGCGGATGCTCAATTCTCAGAAGTCCTTCGACTTTTTAACCGTCTCTTTCTTGGTACCGGGGTTAAGCCTATATCCAAGATGACGCCCGACCGCAAGAAGATGGTAGCCAAGTTTATCTCAGACTACTCCTTCGAAGACATCGAGCCGATGCTACGCAAGGCGTTAGACTCAGATCTGCTATCAGGGCGCAAGGATGGAGGATGCTATATCTCCTTCAATTGGATTTTCGACCCCGAGAACTACGAGCAGCTGATGGAAGGTACCTTCGATAACCCTACCATCGAAGCCTCAGCCTCCAAGAAGTCCACTCCAAAGCAGCCAAGCCCTCCTCCACCATCCCCTCCTCAGCCTCAGCATGAGGAAACCAGCGAGGAGATAGAAGCACGCCTGCAGAAGAAGGAAGAGGCAAAGCAAGCCAAGGAGAAGGCTGAAACCGAAGCCCTCAGGCAAAAGTACCTCAGCTACATAGAATACGCTGCAAAGGATCCAAACGGCTCCATGGCAAGGATGCTAAAGCAAGCCTACGAAAATGGAACACTGGCAGAACTGGGCATCGTCTGGAACCCTTCGGTAGCAGAAGAAGAGCAATCACTGGCAGACTTGGATGATCAGACACAAGATTATCTCAGAAGCCTCCTCAGCGATTAAGCACAAGTAAAAAACAATTTTAAAATCATACGAATATGGACAAACAAGAATTAATCGACCGTCTCAACGGCAATTATCCCGAATACACCAAGCTGCCTTCACCCAAGCAGAAGAAGATGCAGCGTGAGGGCGCATTGCAGATAGCATGTGTAAAATGGTTCCGCCTGCAGTACCCGGCTTTCTGGCATCTGTTCTTCCATCCCAAGAACGAGGCAGAATCCTCCGGCAAGAAGATAGCCATTAATGCAGCAGCAGGAGTAGTTCCGGGCGTTCCCGACCTCATCCTTGCTCTCCCATCTTTCCGAGAAGAGAACATCGGAGATCTCAGCCCCCACAAGGTCTTCTATCACGCTCTGGGCATAGAATTGAAGTACGGCCACACCAATCAGCAGTCAGCCCATCAGAAGGAGTTCCAGGCATACTGGGATGCAGCCGGCTACAAATACGTCCTCTGCCGCTCCCTGGAAGAAGTGATGCAGCAGGTCAACGACTACATGCAGCACGTCCCCCTGGCAGCCAAGCAGTCCGTCAGCATGGTCTATCACTCAGATCCCGACACCGAGGCAAACAAGAAGCTATTAAGTAAAATCACCCAAAAGAAAAAGTAACAATGAAATCAGAACTCACATTCATCATCTTTATGATGCTCCTCATCGCCACAGCAGTCATCTTCCTGTGGCTGATGACAAGAAACAAGAATAAGCAGTGCAAGAACTGCCGTTTCTTCACCCTCAGAAAAGAGTCCAAGCGCCTGGGCAACTGCTCTCGCTTCTTCGACCATCATTTCTTCTGGGAGCCAGCCTGCCAAGGCTGGAAGCAGAAACAAGATAATCAGGAGAATCCGTAACATAATGAGAAGTAGCGTATGGAAAGATTAACTAAGGCCATGGATAAGTATCTGTCCGAAGCCAAGAAGAACGTTCTGAATCTCGTTGTCTCCAAACAATGGTTCGAAAAGATAGCATCGGGCGAGAAGACGGAAGAATACAGAGCTATCAAATCGTATTGGATAAACCGCTTACTCCAAGCAAAATACGGAAGAAGTGATGAATATCGCAAGGTTACAATGCACCCGGAGTTTGATATTTTCATAAGCAATTCCAAGCTCAAATCGTTGCTTGAAAAGAAAACCGCCAGGTTCATCCCCTACACTTACGTCCGCTTCTTCCATGGTTACGCAAAAAATCGTCCGTGGATTGAGAAGAAGATCAAGAGCATCACCATCGGCAAGCCCCAGCCCGGCTTATGCCCTAAGGAGTTCGAAAACAAAGAGTTTTTCATCATTAAATTCAAATAATTATGGACACAGAAATCAAAATCACCGCGCCTGTTCTTGATAAGAATATTATCCAGAAGGCTGCACAAGAAGCTGCTACGAGAGCAGCATTACGTGAAATCGAAGATTACTATTGTGGATTTGATTCACCCTACAGAAAGCAATTACGTGAATACCTGCAGAAGAACGCTCCATCCACTCGTCTCGAATTGCCTGAGTTCACTGAGTTGTTGAGCAAGTCTTTGTCTGCAGAGATAGAGAATATCGTCAACAAGAAATGTGTTGAAAGCTTTGCGCAGGAGATTCGCAGAGCATTCTCTCACCTGAAAGAAGAGAGTGATGGAACCATCCTGCTCACAACATTGGCAGAAGACATGATGACCTATATAGATTTTGATGATCCAGAGTACGATAATAGCTTTGAGCTAGAGGTAAGAGATGGCAGTTTCAACATGAAGGATGTATATGTTACAATCAGTGAAGATGATGAAGAGAAAAAATGTAAATTCACTCTTATGCCAAATGGCAGTGATGGAACATATAGAGTTTTGTCTATGCCTTACACGTCTGATGATAATGATCTCTACACCGCTGACAAGAAGATTACTCTCAAAACCGAGAAGTGTACCGTATCATTCCCTATGTTCTCAGGTGTAAGCAACGACCATACCCTTCTTGTCTTGGCAAGATGCATTATGTTTGATGCCAAGATCCGAATTGATCAAGATTACATTTCAAAGGATTCCTTGATAGATGATTAGGCAAATGGAGGAAAAGTAATATGGAAGCAGGACAATTATTAGTGCTATTGTTGTCGTTTTGCGCTTTAGCATTACATATCAAGAATCGTAGAAGAAAGGAATAGTTATGAAGATAAAAATTATTTCGGTTCGTCTTCCCAGATTCTTTAATGGGGAGAGACTTCCGGGTTTCACGGATGAAGTAAAGTACTTCATCAAGTACAAAAATCATTGGTGGCAGAGATACAGATACCTGAATGATCGTTTCACTCGCCCAATGAAGTTTGACAGCTTTGATGCAGCCAAAGAATTTCTCAAAAAGAAAGGTATAGATTATAAAGGAAAAGCATAATATGATTGTAAAAGCATTATGACCCTGGAAGAAAGAACAGAAAAGATCCGTGCCACTCGCCACGCCTATTATCTCAAACATAAAGAGAAGATGAAAGCGTATAGCAAGGAGTGGTATTCCAAACACCCCGAAAAGTGGAGAGAGTACCAGAAGCGGTATCCGGAGAAAAGACGGCAGTATCAGAACACCTATTACCAGAAGAATAAGGAAAAGATACTGGCCTACCAAAAGGAATGGAGAAAAGCCCATCCCGAAAAGTTTAAGGCATACCGGGAAAAGAGCCTGCAGAACCAGATACTTGGCATAGCTGCCAAGCGTCCCAAAAGACAGAAGCCAGCCAGAAACTTCGACACCGAGAAGCTGGCCCACATCTTCAAGGATCCTGCTACTGCAGCACATTACAAGAAAGTAATACAGCTCAATGAGCAAGCCCAGAAATGCGCCCTCTAGAGCAGGTGTTTAATCAGCGAATGAATGACCGCAAACGGCAAACAACATCAAGTTTAACACATTTGAGACTGTATCTTTGCGCTCAATGTTTTCACTTAATAATTTTTAATCTGGCAACTCGGAAAGACGAGAGTCGTCCGGCATTCATTCCTCTAACAAAGAAAGCGAGGTGGTACATGAAACAGTAGCATTTCAAAGAGATTAGTATGAACATATAATAACATTATAAAATATAAAAATTATGGAAGAAACAACTTTAAAGCAGTACATTGGTACCAAAACGGTAAAGGCAGAACCCATGGTAAAATCTGCCGCAGTAGCCAAAGGATGGGCAAGAGCATCCGAAGGCAACCCAGATACTCCAGGCTATCACGTCCAGTACACCAACCCGGATGGCAGCACATACGATTCCTGGTCCCCAAAGGATGTGTTCGAGAAGTCATACCAGATAGCCGAAGACTTCAAGGACCGCCTGGAAATCGAGTTCAAGGAGCTGAGAATACGCTTACTGAAACTCCATAAGTTTATCCAGGATAATGGCTTTGCAAATATTGCCAAGAAAATCGGACCAGAGCAGGGGGCATTACTTCTGTCACAATATCACGGTATGAGTCTCTACTTCGATGCCCTGAAAGCACGCCTTGAGATATTGAACTCAGAATCAGAAGACAAGTAACATTATGAACAGAGTACAAAATGAAGTTTCCAAGGTCTCCCACGAAGAGCACCTGCAGCGCCTCCTCCGTGAGGCACAGCATCGCAACCGTCAGCTAGAGCATGATGGCCGCCACAAATGGGTACGTTTGTCCAAAGGATGCAACAATCTCAAACAGCTATGTCAGGTGGATGAGAATGGCAACCTTCTCCCTCAGGAGGAAGAACGTATCAGAAATATCAAGCAAACATTAGGTATCAAGTAATATGAGCGAAGAAAAAGCAATAGCATTCCACAAGCTGGTCGCAGAAATGCGAACCAACCAGCGAGAGTTTTGGAAATCTCGCGATAAAGACCTGCTCAAAAAATCCATCGAACTGGAGAAGAGAGTAGATGAAATCATTCTCCATGCCGACAAGAATGATGTGCCGGAGGATGACAATGGCAGCTTCTTCCTGGAGGTAGCCCAGCTTCGCGCCAACTCCCGGCAGTACTTCCAGCTTAAGAAAATACCGGGAGCCGATCAGCAAAAAAGGTATGACCTCTACAATGCCATCAAGAAGTCAGAGAGCAAGATAGATTCCCTACTCACCAAATGGCAGGATGCTCAGTACATCAAGCAGGGCTACATCATCGAATACCACATTATGGAGAGATACCCACGTGCAATGGCTCATTCCGTATTTTCCTCACAAGATGAAAATCTGGCAAAGATAGAATATAACGACTATCTACGCAGATGCCAGGGCGGTGTGATGTATTATCAGGCTAAGAAATACCTGCCACCCAAGGGAATGCCGCCCATAGAAGACAAGCAATAGCCTCAGCGCTATCCATTAAATAATGTATAACAAATTAAAGATTTAAGATTATGACAGACAAGAAAGAAACAAAGAGCGCTGCTACACCAGCTCAGCAGCCAAAATCCAAGGAGTCATTCACTGGTGTAGGCGATGGCACCTCACTCCGTTCTCGCACATCTACATGGTTCGAGTGCAAGGTGCGTTATGAGAAGACCATGGAGGATGGTTCAGAAAAGATCGTCACCGAACTCTATACCGTAGATGCCCTTTCCTTCACCGAGGCAGAGGCAAGCATCATCGAGGAAATGGCGCCTTATGTTTCAGGAGAACTGAAAGTTGCCAACATCAACCGTGCAAATTATGGAGAGATTTTCTTCTCAGACGTTGATGATGATGATCTCTGGTTCAAGGCTCGCCTCGCCTTCATCACCATTGATGAAAAGACCAACAAGGAGAAGCGTTCCTACTATAACTACCTGGTACAGGCAAAATCCCTTGATCGTGCCAAGCGCTATGTAGGTGAGGTGATGGGCAAAACCATGATCGATTATGAGGTGAAGAGCCTCAGCGAGACCAAGATCATGGATGTCTTCGAGCATGAGGTTCCTGTAAAGAAGGAGGATTCTGACCAGGAACCTGACCAGGAACCTGATCAGAAATCTGACGAGGAATCAGAAAAGTAAACAGCATATCTTGCGCAATTTGGTCGTTACAGAAACCAAGTTGCGCAACTTATCACTCCTGTTACATCTAAAAAGCATAATTTCGCAACATAATTTAGAAGTAAATATTTAGCAGTATGAAAAAGTTTTTTAAGCAAATCCTCTTATGCCTTCGCCTCTGGATTATCAAGCGCATGGGCTACAAGCTTCCATCGCTCCGAGAAGTCACACCGGTTATGCCTGGGCAGTTATACGATCACTTCGGCTACGTAGTACAGTTCACACGTCGCAAGAAGAAAAGCGATGAAACCCACGTCACCGAGTTGGGCGAAATCCCTGAGCACTGCTTCCAGTGCCCTCTCTACAAGAAGGGAATCCCTTGCACCTTCAATCACCGTATGGCTAACGGCAAGGATATTTGTGATGATTACAGCCTCGAAATCATCATCAAGAATACAGGTAATATCTAAACTATATCAGTATGAATATGAAAAAGAAGTCAAACCTCAGACTCGACAAGAAGACCAGTCACGTTCTCGAAGTACCGACTACCAAGCAGGTACGCGAAAAGGTCAAGGAGATACGTGAACAGAAGGCCGTTACCATCAAGCAGACGGAAGCTGAGAAGAACTTTGATAAGGTCCAGAAGGTCATCGACCGCATGCACGCCAAGGCCAATCTCCCCAGGATCCTTACCATGATCCGCAGAAAGTATCTCTCTACCGTATGCGTCATCAATAGACCCGGAAAGAAGCGTGACCTCCTCAGAGACCGGAAAGGCAGATACGTCATGCTCTGCCACCGCAAGATGGCTAAGGTGTTCGTCAATGATGTATGCCTCATCGTCAAGATCCAGCAGTCATACAGTACCGAAGAAGTAAAAGACGAGAAGGGAGAAACCATAGAGACCCGGGAAACTTGGCAGGATGGCTCCTGGAGCATCGTTCCATGCCGGGTTGACAAGAGCAACTACACCACCATTCAGGAGGTCCGTAGGCGCAAATGGTTCTTTCTCCATCGCTACTGGTATGAGATTACCTTCGATGGCCGCATAGAGCCTGCCGCTATGCTCTACGACTATCACCTGAACCCTACCGTCCAGAAGCAGCACTTTTATGTCACTCGCGAATATGTGAAGGTACGCAATCAGGATGCCGAAAACGATTACTTTCGTTTCTGGCTCCATAAACCAAAAGACTATGCAGACAGAACATGAACTCATCATCCTCAATCGTCCACGCTGTAAGAAGCGTGGACTCACCATCAACCGCAACGGCCGTATCACCCTCCGCACACAGCCCTGCAAGCTTCTGGGGCTATCCCGGGGCGATAAGATCAGCTTCGGCTTCATGGATGGCCAGATGTACATCATCAAGACCGATTCCTTCCCCGACCCCATCCTGCTCTCCGGCAGAAAAGGTCAGTTACATGGATGCAGCGTCAATACGGTCAGACACATGTTTGTCTTCATCAGCGGCATTCCTACCAATGCCACAGAGATAGACCTTATCGTGTCTGATCAGTGCCAGACCATCAATATTAACAGTGTCGAATATCAGGCTCTTACAGTCATCAACAGGGCTGATTTCGCCCATTGTAGATAAATAATTCAATGTAAAATAATAAATTCTAAGTTATGCAACAATCAATTCGTTACAAAGGCCTCAGCCTTACACCAGACGAAATGGCTGTAGAAAACGGTGCGCTATCACTTTGCGGCAATCTAGAGCTGCATGATGGCGCACTGCGCCCTGCCATCATCGCTGGCACACCGCTCACAAACAAGATCAATACATTTAGTGAAGGAGATACCAAACTGCTCTACATACACGAGAGTGGCAGCTATAAGCATTTCATAGGAATGTACCTTTCCGGTGATAGTCCTGATATCCGTTGGTACAATTCCGAAGGAGAATTGAAGAAGAGCATAGTAGTCTTTGATGAAGGCGTCACTATCCGCTCCATCACCTCTGTCGGCAATACCCTCATCCTCATCACTTCTGCCGGCACATACTATGCCCTTTTCCAGAAAGATAATGATACGGAAGGTGATTACGAGTTCCTTGGTGAGAAACCGCCTTTCCTGGAACTCAGCTTCACCCTCGGATGGGAAGAAAAGCTGGACTATGGATTAGGAGGCATAGAGATTGAAAATAACGAAACCAGCAAAAAGGGATTTTATGAAGCATTCCAACAGACTAATCTTACTTGCGATGAAACATTCATCAAAGTTAGTGGTTCAACCTTTAAGGGTGGTGACAAATGTATAGAGATCAAGGCTGCTAAGCAATCGGAAGTTACAGAAAGTATCTATGCCCTCATCAATCGCACAAACAATATCATCGCGCGCAATGGTCTGTTCTACGCCAATTTCATGATTCGTTACTGCTATCGTATGTTCGATGGCAGTATGATTATGCATTCTGCTCCTCTGTTTATGCCAACTCAGGTGCCGAATAGCTATCTGGTATATTGCCATAACGTATATTTCAATGGGAGTACTATCACTTATGGTGAAGTGTCAGGAGGTCGCCATCATATCATAGAAAAGGTAGAAGACTCTGTTAAATACACAGATGTTATTAAAGGTGTAACAATTGATCCAAACAAATGGATGCTAGAACATCCGGATGAAGTAGAGAAGAAATACAAGTTTAATATCAGTAAGATTACATTTATGTATTATCCACGTGCATTACGCCTTAAATATAGCCTCTCCGGTAATATAGAATTATTGAAGAAGTGGAATGATGTAATCAAGTCCGTAGATGTATTCATCACGCCACCTATCACCAACGTTGACACAAATGAAAAGATCAACTCCTTGGAGATATACCCAGCTTCCTATTATCAGATAGACAGAGGGGCTGTTGTCGAAGAATGGAGTAACACAGATGGCAGTATAACATGTATCACCACTGTCAGATTCCCTACTATCTCGCAGGATGCCTACAACAACAAGTTGCGCAATACATCTACCTTTTATAAGGTGGCTTCGCTACCAGTTTCAGAGTTAAAGGAAAGAACCACTAGTGAACTGCCAATAGATAAAACGGCAGTATATAACATCTCGCTGCAGGAACAAATGAAAGACGATTACAAGACCCACAATCTGCTCACTGCAAAAGGTGGCTATGTCTATAATCACCGCTTGAACCTCTTCGGAATCACTGAAAAGCTATTTTCAGGCTTCACTCGTGATACGATGTTCCCTTCTGCCACTACTCTGTACGACAAAGATAATAGCACCAGAATCATCACCAAAATAGTTACAGTACTCAACACTACGTCTGGCAAAAAGTATGTAGAGAAGAATATAAACACCGCAAATTCATACCTCCTTCAAGATTATATGATCATTAATTTGCCTAAATTCTATCCAGATTCTAGGGCAGAAAAGATGGTGATATTCACTACGGATAAAAAAAAGATAGAGTATATCTACTCCTTCCCCCTGAAAGAGTGTGAAGAGTTGAATGGAGCCATGCACATGGGCGATTTCCAAGACAACCCTAGCGATTATATCATTTCATCCTTCACATATTCTGTAGATGATACGGTAGAGCTGCCCAACAAGATCTACACCTCCGAGGCTGATAATGCCTTCTATTTCCCGGTCAATGCCATCAATACGGTAGGTATCGGAACCATACAGGGCATAGCAGCCACCACTCGCGCCCTCTCGCAGGGTCAGTTCGGCCAATACCCTCTCATGGCGTTCTCTACCGATGGTATCTGGGCGATGGACGTATCTGCACAGGGCACATACAGCAGCATCCATCCTATCAGCCGTGATGTCTGCTCCAATCCGCTATCCATCACGCAGCTCGATCAGTCCGTCTTCTTCGTCACAAATCGTTCTGCCAACAGGGTAGCCGAGTCGCAGATAGCTTCCATGTCCGATGTGCTCGATGGTCCCTTCTTCAATATCGTCAGTCACATGGGCAAATTCTTCAACTACTTCCTGGATGCTAGCAGTGATTCCGAAGAAACAAAGCTCATCAAATCCCAGATGCGCCAGCTCATAGACTTCTCAGAGTCACCTATCGACTTCTTCCAGCGTTGTCAGGTCATCTACGACTACAAGAACTCACGCATCTTCTGCCTCGATGTCAGCAACAATACCAAGTCTGCCTCAGCAGATACCGTAGCCCTCTGCTATTCCATCCGGGATCAGGCATGGAGTACCCTGCTCATCAAGAACGTGCTCACGGCCCTCAATTCCTACCCTCACCCCTACATCCAGTTCCGTGATGGTAGTGTCATCTGCCTCGATAAGGGCTATGATTACAGCGATGATACCCAGTACCACGGCATCATCGTCACTCGCACCTTGAAGTTCGATGAAGATGGAGTCCCCGACAGCATTACCGGCTATCTCCACTCCCTCACCACCGATTCCGTTCCAATTATGTGGCTCTACGGCAGCCACGACAATCAGAATTGGCATTATCTAGGTCGTTGTGGAGGAATGAAGTCCAGCTACATGGTCAGCAAGAGCTACCGCTATTTCCGCATAGCCCTCTACCTGAAAATGAAGACCATGTCCCAGTACTTTGCCACTCGCCTGGAGGTCATCCGTCGCTTCGGCAAGTTCTAAAAAGAGGAAGAGGAATCAAGTCCCCCTCCTAGCCACCGTTCCGGGGCTTTCCAAGCCCCGTCCCTCCAAGCAGAATAGAGCCTTCGCCTCCAGGGTCCACCCCTGTTCAGCGAAGGCTCATCCATAAACACCTAAAAGAAAAAGAATCTCAAAAGAAAAAGAAGAAAGAAGAATCCCCCTCTTAAGTAAAGCTAGGTCTTCTCATTGTATAGTTATCCCTGCTCAGCAGGTCACTCTGCACATTCTTGTAGTCAGCCTCCACGCTAGCCGCATACAGCTGCGCCTTCTCCGCATACTGATCCATCAGGAACTGGCTCATCACATAGTCCACGATATACCGGTGCATGTGGCTCTTCAGCGGATCCGTCATAGCGATGTTCCAGTTTGGAATCTCCAGGTTCAGCGTCACGGTCTCATAAACATTCTCCTCGCGGTCCTGCCCCTTTTTGTTCACGGTGCTGGTAGTCTCAGTTTCCTCACCATCCTTGATGGTAGTCACCACCTCCGTCCATGTACCATTGTGGTTATCCGTGTAGCTGTACTTCTTCACGCATTCCACCAGTCGCTCCAGGTTGTTGTTGTCCTCAGTTCTACCAGTAGTCAGGTATCTCTGGGCAGCCACCTTCAAGTTACCGATAGCCTCGGTTACGGCACGGTTAATAATACTGCGAGTCTCATCAGAATCAGGACTTTCAATGTTCGCACGAATATCCTTCTGTGCATCATCCACCAGTCCCTGGCTCACTGCGAAGCATCTGGCAAGTACATCATTACAAACCTGCTCCATACTAAAATTCAAAGTAATCTCTTTTCTATTCATAATTGCAATTATTAATTAGTAAAACATTATCTCAATTCATAGGGCGGTCTTCCACCACTCCAGTCCACATAGTCATGATGGAAATGCTGCGTAGCAGGGTCCTCATGCCGCTCAGAAGCCCGAACACCACCCCCGGAATCCTTCTCTACCCGGTCATCATTTCGAGCCTCAGCAGCCAAAGTATTCCCCTCCTTCACCTCAGCATCAGAAGATCGCTCCCCAACAGAAGCGCCATTCCCAGCCTTCACCTCAGCATCAGAAAATCGCTCCCCTACAGCAGCGCCATTTCCTGCCTTCACCTCAGAATCAGAAAAACGCTCCCCAACAGAAGCGCCATTCCCAGCCTTCACCTCAGCATCAGAAAATCGCTCCCCTACAGCAGCGCCATTTCCTGCCTTCACCTCAGAATCAGAAAAACGCTCCCCAACAGAAGCGCCATTCCCAGCCTTCACCTCAGCATCAGAAAATCGCTCCCCTACAGCAGCGCCATTTCCTGCCTTCACCTCAGAATCAGAAAAACGCTCCCCAACAGAAGCGCCATTCCCCTGTTTATGAGAATCATCCTTTCCCCTCGCTAAAGCAATCCTTTCAGCACCATTCTTCTCTTCCCCATCCTGATGCCTAGCCTCCTCAGCAAAGCGGAAGTCCTTCTTAAGCAGCAGCTCCTTGATATCATCAAGATCTTTGGCTCCCATCCCACCATAGTCAGCAGTCTTAATATCCGGGAAATCACTCAACCATCCAGCCATGACGGCATGCACCAGATAGTTCTGAATCTGATTGCTCAGCACACCGCTCAATCTTGGTGGCCAGTTACTATGCGTCCTGATGGTGATAACGTAATCATCGGCAAGAGCCTGCAGATCAAACAGCCCACTTGTAGCACTCGTAAACCTAGACAGAAAACTCTCCAAGTCAGTAATCGCCTCCCTGTAGTGAATATCCAGCTTACCCTCCTCGCTATCGCTAGCCCAGATTGTCTGAAAATCCACCTCCGGGTTATGCTGCGCGATGGTAGCAGTAAGACCTTCCACCACTCCCATCACGCTTTTCTTGATGATATTAATTGTAATTGTTTTCATTCGCAAATTTCTTTCTGTGCCATCGCCATACGGCAATAGCAACTATTACCAATACCAGGCCAATAATAGCCCCCATAGCCAATTTCCCCAAAGTCATATACCTCTGCTCATTCTTCGTCAGTTCCCTGCTCAATACCTGTATAGAGTCCTGCTTTAACCTGATAAGTGAATCCTTCTGAATGATGAGAGATTGCTGCCTCTCCACCTCCTTATTCACCACATAGAGCGAATCCTGCAGCCTAGTCACCTCCTTCGATTCCTTGTTTGTAATCACCTCATGCCAGCTTTCCGTCTTGATAGGCTTCCCATCAGCATCCACCATGGTCGAAGTACTGTCCTTGGTATGCGTTGTTTCCCTATAGCTACTCTCCTTCTCCTGCTTCCTTACCTGCGCCATCTGCTCAAAGGCAGCCACAAACCGCTCTTGCCAAGTCAGATCCAATCCCTTGCTCACGCTGGTGTCCGTAATATAGCGGTCCTGCGTCACGGTCTTCGTCTTGCAGCTCGTCAGAAACAGCGTCAGGAAGAACGCCATCCATACAAACAGATAGATAATCCAATGTCTTGTCTTCATCATAAGCCAAAAGTTTTATAAGGCCTTCATAGCCCTGGCAAGATACATCTTTCTGCTCGCCAGCCCATTCGTGCCTCCGTTAATCTTCTTCGTAATACTCACCACTTTATCCGCATCAGCCAGCTCATTCAGCCCATGCGTCTCCCAGAACCACATCGTTACATCCACGCAAAGCTCCGGCTGCTCTAGCAGTTCCGGATTCTCCAATACAGGCTGCATACTGTAAGACTGAAATTTCGAGTAGTTGCTTCGCCCGGTTAGCTGAATGAATCCCCTGCCCTTATACTTGGCACCATCACCCTTATGCGTATTACCCAGCATCTTGCCTAGCTCACCCTTCTCATACTTCACAAAATAAGAATCCTTCCCAAGCTCATGGGTATAGATCAGTTCACCACTCTCATGCGCAATCTGGGCTAGAAAGTGTGCCCATCTCAACTTCGTATCAATGTGATACTTCTCAGCCAGCTCGTTGAAGTAAGGCAGATACTTATCCACCCTCTTTCTGGCATTCGGCATGATTTTCAGAATCTGCTCCTTAGTTATTTGCTCCATTTTCATCATTCTGTTTGTTTTTATATTCCTGATAACTTTTAAAATAAGGCAAGTCTTCAATAAACTTTGCCGAAAGGATGTAATACAGGAAATCCACCAGCTTATACCAGGTCGTTCCCTTCTTCAAGATGCTCCTCCAGTTCTTCAAGATGTTCGTCCCGAAGAAATAGGTAGTAGCCCAACAGACATATTGCACCGCACTCACCGATTTGTGCTCACAGTGCAGCCATCGGCCCAGAACAAAGATACTCACCACGATCACGAAAAAGATAGCCGCCATTACAAAGCACATGCCAGCCTTCTTCCAGTCCCATTTCTCACCATTAAACCTTGCAGCCACCAGTCCGAACAGAAAGTTCAACCAAAGCAGAAGCAACATGGCATAGATAAAATCCATAATCGGGCTGAGCATAGCAAGCACCGCCCCCACTGCCATCACAACATAACCTCTAATATCATTCATGTTTAATTCGTTTAGCGCCCCACAACATTATGAAGACACTGCAAATTTAACCCATCCTCCCCAAATCATATTGATAAATAGCGGAATCTGAACGAAAAAAGAGAATACAAGCCCCAAATTTAGCCTGCATTCTCTTCTTCTGATAGTTTTCTTTTATATCTTAGGTATTATGGAATTTCCCACAAAGTAAACATTAGTGATTGAAGTACCCCCACGCCTTGCACTTCCCATAAGGGTTATCATCATCCCTCAGCCAGTTCACGGCAAGATCCACCATCCGGTCCATCATCTGCTCCTCGCTGTCCTCCGGAAACCATTTCTTGAGAAGATTATAGTTGTCCGAGTAGATCATATTCAGCACCACGGCAAAATCCCATTGGTTGTATGGTCGAATCTCGTCCTTCACCGTCTCATAGATCTCCTGAGTCTTGGCTGCTGTATAGTAAGGAGCACGATGTTCTACATCATTGTGGTCCTCAAACACCAATTTCTTTATCTGAGCCTCAGCAAAGAAGTCGTTGAAGTGGCCGTTACCCACTACCCCATAAATCTCCTTATACAGTTTCAGGAGATCATCTTCCTCTGCGTGCATCGCCACAAACTTGCCGATAATCTTGGTTACCTGTACCATCTGTTCCGGTGTGGCATCACTCTGATATTTTGTGATAAGTTCTACTAGGTTCATATCATTCTTGTTTTTGTGATTTAACGAATTTGAAAATCTCATCCAGCTTGTTTTCCATCTTGTCGAGTCGCTGGTTAGTTCTCTGCTGGTCACGAAACGAAGTGTCCAGTTCTGAGAGAAGATGATCACAGTCCTTTACGGTCTGCTCGAAGTCCGGCATCTTATTGATGATGTCGTTGGCTTGGTTCTTCAATGCGTTCACCTCGTTGATGATACTCTCCTTGCTACAGGATATTACAAGGGTGTCGCTGTATGCTGTTTGCTCAGTATCTACTACCGAATAGGTTGACTGCTTTCCGTCTTCCGTCTGAATATTCACCTTCACGTTCATGGCGCCAAAGTTTGGCATGCCAGGCATCTGGGGCATCATGTTGGGCTTGCTACCACTAATATCAGGGCTTGGAGCATTCATCACTTTACCCTGCTTGAATTTTCTTGTTGCCCGGTCAAACAAAAAAACCGGGAAACCTGCCTTTAAATCTTTAAATATCATAATCGTATCGTTTTAAATGGAAAATGCGAGGGAAACGATGGCTTACACACCATCCACCATTTCCCTCTATAATGATACTAAGCTGTAGTCAATGCTACGGTCAGACTGTCAAATATGCTCAGGCCTCTAGCCTTTCCGCATACTACATCGTTAGCCTTTTGCGTTCTGCCCACACTGGCGATAGTTACAGCCGTTGGCAGTGCTGTCTGCCCTTGGAAGGCTGCTACCCATCTTTCCGTGTAAATCAAAGGCTGCGCTCTCATCACGTTTCTGTTGCCTATTACAGGCGAAATGATGGAGATTGTTGCCACGATAGGCACAAACACCGTTGTGCCATTCAGGATAGGCTGCTCATAACTGTAGGTTATGCTTGCCTGTGGCTGCACGCTGCCATTCACGCAATAAGGTCTGCAAAGCTTCTCATTGTAAGTAGCTAAGACTGAAACTTGGTTGGCTACCAATGCTGTAGTAGCCAAGCCCACTGGAGAAATCTTGTTCATACCACTACGCTTCTGTTTCATTCTTTACTTTTTTTACTGATAGCCACCTGCTACACCTGCGCCACATCCGCAACCGCCATTCATCAGATTGGCAAGGTAGATGTTCTGCTGCAACTGAGAGTTCTTAAACTTCAAGTCCTGAATCTCGTTGGCTTGCTCCTGGCTCCAATGTCCATTCAACGTGTCAATGATACGCTGAGTGTTTGAATTGCCAGCATTGATGATGTCACAAGTCTGTCGCTGAGTCTCATAGGCAACATTGCTGAAACCACGCTCAACACCAGTGTTAATGTAGTCAAAGCCACGCTGCATCGCTGATGTCAAGTCACAGAAACCCTTCTGTGTAGAATACTGGATGTCCTTCTGACCCAACTGATTTTCGTAACCCATCTTGATGATGTTCTGCTGCGTCTGGCAGCAGCAATCCTTAAGCGCAATTGTCATCTGCAAGTCACCCTGCGAAATGGCGTTGATTACTCGCTCTGCCGAGAATCCTACCTGACCACCAAGCTGCTGGATGCCAGCCTGGATGCCACAGATAGAGTTCTGCAAGGCGTTGAAGTCACAGTTCAGATTGCTTGCCAACATCTTAAGGTCGTTGCCGTTACCCTGGATGGCACCCATCAGCAAGTTGCTGTTCTGGTTGTCTGCCATCTGGTTGCGCAAACTCTCGATTTGACCCTGAATCTCCGCACGCTGCACGTCTGCGCCATTGTCACGATTGTTCCAGTCTGCACCATACATATAGCGCATCATGCCCATCATCATCATGTAGGCAAACGGATTGTTCCACATGTCGGCATCGTCACGGTCTCGCATCATAGCCGCCATTGCCAAAGGATTGCCGTCACGATTTGCCATCGCTCCAAGCAAACCACCCATCATTGCATCGTTGCAACAAGAGGTTGTCTTAATTACTTCTTCTGCCATAATTCCTAAAGAAATAAAAGTTGTACATTCTGTTTATACTCACATGTAACCGATTACGCCTGCAAAGATACGAGGAATAGGCAAGTTATTAAATAACTCTGTCACACTTTCTTTTAGTGGCTGATTATCAACGTTTTAATATGACATAGACCCATATCAAAACCACCGTATGTATATTTTCGCAAGAATATTGTGTATAATTTAAGGCAAAAATTGTGTGTTTTAGAGCATAAAAAAGAGAGAAGCAATCTCTCGCCTCTCTCTTTTTCTACTTGTTTCGTTTCAGCCTTTTCTTGATAAACTCCTTAACGTCCCATTTCTTGAAGAAATGGCTATGGTCCCCAGCGTTCCCCACGCTCTCCAGCTCCCCATCAGCGATAGCCCTTCTTAGAGTAGATTCGCTGATATGCGCCTCCTTCTTCACCTGACCAGCAGTCATCATTGGGTTGAGAGCATACGGCAGATAGTTCTCACAAAGGTCTTCTATCTCATCGCTACTCATTCCGCAAGCAGTTACCTTCTCCCCTCTCTTCTCTTGCTCGTCTGCTCGAAAACAAGAATCCGATAACGATTTTAATAACACTCCCAAGGTGTGATAACCAAATAACTTTCCCATATCATTATAATCTAGAGATTAAACTTTGACAGCCCTTGCCTGAGAAATACTTATCGGCAAAACCATATACATAAAATATAATGGTCATTACAAGTATTACAACATTAGCTTCCACCATTTCGTTGGTGGTAAAAACATTCCAGTATACGATATGAATAGCATTTATCCCAAATAGGTAGATGATCATCGGAATACGCCATCTGTAGCAGAGCCAAAAGAATCTGCTCGCAATTATAAGCACAAGCGGATGGATGTAAACGGAAAAATAGATAAATGCTGCCGATACCCAATTCTCCTTAAACCATACGCACATTTCTTTTTCATGAGACGCAAATGTTACCATGCATGCAATATGAAAAAGCATGATAAACAGAGGCATCACTTCACAATAATACTTAAACCAAGTGAGTAGCTTTATGCTGTAGCCTCTACCTGCAAGGATAATGACGTTTATCATTTCGCTAACGTCCATGTCCTTAAACATTACTCTTGACAACTGTACAACACCGACTGATTGAACTAACCGATGGACTTCATCTTCTTCCTCTTTAGTCATAAATTCTTCTCCTTTTGTTTTTTGGTTTATTATTTGTTCTTAGTTCCTCATTCTTAATAAGAAGGAAAGTTCTGCAAAAATAAACAATTCTGCACAAAAATATTTATTTTGAGCAATATTTTTATAGTTAAACTTTGCTAAAGTAACAATCTGTAAGCAAATTATTCTTGAAAGGCCTCCGGTCATACAGATTGCAGCTCATTTACTACGTACATCTGTGAGAATATTGATTGACCTATAAATAATAAGGTGTAGCCCTATAAAGAGTTACACCTTATTATATTTATACCCATCTGATCATAGCCTATTCTCCTAACATAGAGTTTACCATCCCTTTGATGGCTTCATCTGTCATACTCTCCTTGATGGAGGTATCACCGCCAATCGATTTCATCAACATGCCTATCCAAGGATTATCACTTTCCATGGTGGAATGTATCTGCTCCTTGTAGGCGGCATAAAGCTCGCCCGATTCCTTGAAGGTCATAAGAACAGTGCGCAAGGCTTTCACCACATAGTTATCCATCAGCAAGGGATTGTCCCTTGCCGATGAAAGTTTGGTAAGAAGCACTGCCAGTGCTTCATGTAATTGTTTCTTCTTCATATTGTCTTATTTTTAATTTATAAAGTCAGCTACTTAGCCTGCTTTCGCTCCTTCGCTTCTAAATTGTCTTCAAAAACGAACATCTTGCCTTAATAAGATTATAAATCCTCTTATGTCCTTCTATTGATGGATGTATGTTATCAGACAAAAACATATTTTTGTCCAAAACACCATCATTATTATAGAAGACATCTTTGATTTCCACATAACGAAAATGTGACCTAATATAATCATTTATAACAGGATGATTATCTCCAGTACCATATTTAGGTGGAACTGTCAACCAAATTGTTCTTATGTCATTTTTGGTTGCTGCATCATCAATGTATTGTAACCCAGTGCAAGTTGCCTGGCTGTCAACGTCATTTGTACCTATGCAAAATAATACATATTTTGCATCTTTCAGCCATTTCATTTCCTTGTCAATGTGAGGTTTTATAGAGCTTACACTTGCTCCTCCCTGACCAAGTATAATAGTCTTCCTATCGCCAATGGAACTACATAGCAATGATGCAAATCTCTTATCCTTGTCACTAGGAATAGAATTACCTTCTATAAATGAATGACCTACTACGACAAGTTTTACATCATTCATATCTATTGGGTAACCAAAGCAAACATTTGATACTCTCATTTTGCCAATCAGTGCATAGAAAGACAACTTACCCCAAGCATAACCGTTAATACTTCCGTTACCTTCATTTGCAGTATCACCGCTAATAACTTCACCATTGCCGATTCCTTCTTTTGATGCACTGATTCCATCCTGCGCTGTCACAGATATATTGAAATATGAGTTTTTCTCTGTTTTCTTTTCAACAGATATGGTGTATTCTTTTCCCTTAGCAAACGCAAGTTCTGAAATATAATATTTGTGTGTCTGCTTTGGTGGCAAAGTCTGTCCTACTATATAAACAGATATGTAACTTCCGTCTTCATCCTTTCCTATACCAAACATTGTGCCAGCCAACTGATACCAAAAACCAATACAGAACTCAAAATAACCAAGAGAATCCGTATCAATAATCTTCAATGTTGATGATAGGATAAATTTATCTTCGTATAGACTGGTATTGTACTGTAATCTATTTTCGTAGCCAGTCAGAAGACTTTGAGCATTAGTTTTATCTTCCGATATGGAAAAGGCATTGTTCAATATATCAAAATCTGAGAAATCAGAAATCAAATTTCCATAAGATTTTACAGAACTGTTAATTTCTTGCTTTAACTCATCCTTTGCATTGTCAATCAACATCTGTGTTGATATGTTATCTGTGAAAAAAGCCCTATTTGGCAATATGGAATCTGGGCTACCATCATTCCAGCAGAAAGCATAGTAGCCTTCATCCAATGTTACGACTTTATTAATTATTGAAGAAGGAGCAGAACCTATTATTTTTTGTTCTGGCTCTTCATACGTTTCGTTAGAATATTTCCATAAAATATCCTGCGAACCACCTTCATTCTTTATATATATCCAGTACTTACCAGGCTTCAAGTGAAGTTTAACTAACTTATAGTTCTTGATAGCGACGCTGATAGTACCTTCGTTTGCTTTGATATATTTTCCTAAAGAAATATCATTCTTGCTGAATAATGACATAACAGTAGGAATAGGAGTGTTTTCTATAACTTTTAAAGACTCTCTAATATCTTTAATTCTATCATCAATTAACAATTGCGTAGAAAGAGAATCAGTTATAAAAGCTTTTCCAATATTAATGGAATCTGGGCTACCATCATTCCAGCAGAAAGCATAGTAGCCTTCATCCAATGTTAATATCTTACTAATAGTGCTAGAAGGTGCTGCTCCAATTATCTCACTTTCTACAGAAGAAAACGTTTCATCTGTGAACTTCCACAATATGCCTTGTGTACCACCTTCATTCTTTATATACAACCAATACTTACCAGGCTTCAAGTGAAGTTTAACTAACTTATAGTTTTTAATACCATCTGATATGGTTTTATTCGTAGGATTGAGATATTTTCCTACAATAATATCACTTTTATCAAATACTGACACAATAGATGGTTTAAATGACATATTTTCTACATTTGTCAATGAGTTTTTAATATCTTTTGTGCCATTTTCCACCTTATCATCTATCAATGCCGAAATGGACATGCTGTCAGTTATAAAAGCTTTTCCAATATTAATGGAATCTGGGCTACCATCATTCCAGCAGAAAGCATAGTAGCCTTCATCCAATGTTAATATCTTACTAATAGTGCTAGAAGGTGCTGCTCCAATTATCTCACTTTCTACAGAAGAAAACGTTTCATCTGTGAACTTCCACAATATGCCTTGTGTACCACCTTCATTCTTTATATACAACCAATACTTACCAGGCTTCAAGTGAAGTTTAACTAACTTATAGTTTTTAATACCATCTGATATGGTTTTATTCGTAGGATTGAGATATTTTCCTACAATAATATCACTTTTATCAAATACTGACACAATAGATGGTTTAAATGACATATTTTCTACATTTGTCAATGAGTTTTTAATATCTTTTGTGCCATTTTCCACCTTATCATCTATCAATGCCGAAATGGACATGCTGTCAGTTATAAAAGCTTTTCCAAGCGAAAGACCATTATCGTTGTTATCATTCCAACAAAAAGCATAGTAGCCTTCCTCTAAGGTCAATATCTGGTTATATTGGGTTGTTCCTATAGAACCAACAATCTCTTTTTCTGGTGAAGTATAGCCGTTATCAGAATACTTCCACAACGTGGCTTGTGTATTAGAACCACAAGCGCTATATATCCAGTACTTGCCTGCTAAAAGATGCAGCTTAACCAGTTTGTAGCTTCTAATAACATCTGAAATAGCACCATTTGAAGGATTTATTGATTTACCGATAGTAACATTGCTATAGTCAAATAGTGATACAACTAGAAATTTTAACGATAAGTCGCTGAGTTTATCACTCACCGCCTTCTGAGACATCACCTTATCCTCTGCCTCCCCAGATTCCTGGACAACACTTTCCTTGTCGAACTTTTTGACAAGCTCGCCATCAACACGATTCTGCTCTTCTGTAAACTTTGTATTAACATCAGCAGTATTAGCCTTTGTCGCCAGGAGACGGTTCATTTCTTCCTTGTCAGCCTTCTTTGCCAATGCCTCATTCACAGAACTCTGGTTAGCCTTAAGATTCAAAGCATCATTCAATGCCTTCTGGCTTACAACCTTCTTGGTGCTCACACCTAATTCCTGAGCCACTTCCAGCAAGGTAGTGTTTACCCAGCTGCTGCCATTCTCAGAATAGAGCACATTGATACCCTGAGGAACTACGAGATCACCGAAGTTCTTATACGTACCAGCTACGGTCGCAAAATAATACATCTTGGCACCGATAGCCTTAGCTGGCACAGTATCAATACCTGCTTCGCCCATATACGTAGCACCCTTAAACAGTTTAAACTTCTCAATGATGACAGTTATCAGCTCATCCCAGTAGCTATCCCTCTGTGCATTCACACACCAGGTCCCCCGATCAGCATTCCAGTAGTGCGCCCAGCCATCTATCTCCACATAGTCGCCAGCCACACCACCATTCGGGAACTTCTGGTTCACCTCGTATATACTGCCGAACTCACCCTTGTAGTGAGGACTTGTTTTGTCTATATCATTAGCCATATTAATCAAATTTCAGATAATTGTTTAAACTTTTCTGCCAACTCCGCTTCCTTCTTGCTTACCAGGAAGATGGAGATAGCACGATATACTATCAGCTTCTTTCCCTCCTCCCTCAGTGGCAGAATCAGCTTACCATCCTCCACCTTCTGAAAAGGAATATAAGTGAACAGCTCCACGGCATGGTCATACACCTTGCCAGTCTCCTCAGCATGATTGGCTTCATATCGCCCGGCAGTCCAGTACATCAGCACACGCTTACCAGTAGTAGGACTCACCGTAATCATACCCTTCGGCTTCTGAGGCGTTCCCCTCGTCCACCGGCACGCCTGCATCTGCGCCTCCCTGCTGTCCGGTTCCATCAGCGAAGTCAGCGTAGTAGGCCAGCTTTTCAGCCTCAGCGCCACAAGCCTCAGCCAGTCATCAGGAATCACCAGGCTGCCATGCCCATCAGTATATTGCGTCTGGATAGCATCATAGTCCTGTGCTCCCAGAGCATTCAGCGAAACCTGCACTCTCTGTGGCTCCAGCAGTTCCATCGGTGCCTGCAGCAGAATCTGCTGGGCAGCAGTCTCAATGGCCTGCATCATCTGATTATCCGAGTCATCATCAAAGATGTCATTCAGATCATCATGCTTCACCTCATCAATGGCGAGGCGCATAGCCGTCACAAGATCACTCATCAATGCTTCCATCTAGCAAAATATTTAATGTCGTTAAAAATCAATGTCAACACCCAGTTCCTTAGCCTTAGCCTTAACGCTGGCAGGCGATTTCAATCCCCTGGTGTCAACCTTAAACTCCTTCGCAAGATAGTTCTTGGCCTTCGTGATGTTGCCAAAATGAAGCACATCTGGCCCCATCAAGCCATCCATACCATCCATCGGCTTTCCAGCCTCCTGCTCCGGCTCTTCCGGCTCACTTTTGTCGGTGATTCTCCCCTGCTGTGTCAACGGATGCTTCCTGATAGCCTCAGCCACCTGCTTGTTGTCAGTCATATAACTGTACACGCCAACCCCACAGGCTTCAAACTCCACATTCTTGATCAGTCCGCTAGGCAGAGCCACCGCAAAGATGAACATGCTGTTTGCTACAAATCTATACATATCTTTAGTGTTTATGGATTTTCAGGGATAGCGAGACTTTTGAAGCCTCAACTATCCCATCATTTTATATAGTAGAAAACTATCAGCGATGAATACGATTATGCAGCCTCACGAATCTGCTCGTCAGTAACACCGTCTGCGGTAAACTTAGGGCGAGATACACGTGCGTGAGCATCTGGGAATGTCAGTACCCAGCAGCTGTACTCCTCCATTACCACACCAGCGGTATTACGAATCAGGAGATCCTTGGCATTAAATTCATTGCGGCTCCATACACCGAACACATACTTATCCAGATAGCGAGCATCGAGGCAGAAGGCTCTACCTTCCATACCCCAACTATTGAAGGCATCATGGCGATAAATCAGAATCTTTGTACCCATGCTCTCAAAGGTCTCGAAGTCAAGCTTCCAGCCCTGGTAGTCCTTCTCGGTCTGAGTAATGATGCGCTTATTACTGCGGAGATTTGCGAATGCCTGATAAATCAGGTTATCTACAAAAAGAAGCTTGGTACGGCTAGAATTACCAGCACCCTTCAAGATTGCTGAAATAAACTGCGTCAGTTCCTTCTCACTGATCACATACTCATATACCTGCTTCTCCACCTCTGTAGTACCAGAATCAGAAGGAACCTTCACCTTCACTTTCACCGGAACAAATTCACCATTATCATTCTTGGTCATCTTAGGCTCCCAGTGGCCAATCTGCAGGTCCTTGCCTGCCTCCCAGAAGATACCGCCCATAGTGTAGGTAATACCCACGTCCTTACCGCCATCAGTCATGGTACGCACACCAAACAGTCCGCTTCGCTCCTGACCATTGCGCATATCGTCCATTGCCATTTTTTCTTGTCTGGTGAAGTCCCATTTCACCTGGGTCTGAGACATACGGTTAATAAGAGACTCCTCTACCTGCATGATGAATCGCTGGCAGTACTGGAAGCTCTTGTTTGGCATAGAGTAGTAAGAACCAGTCTCTACCTCCTTCTCGCCAGCAGCTCTACCGAGGCGCAACAAGACTGTACCTGCAGGAATATCCTCCGGAATATTACGGTTTCCTCGCTGTTCATTCAGTCCACCGTTCAAGGCGTAACAGGTAGGATTATTGTCATCGTCACCCTTGATTACACGGAACTGCAGAGGTTTCAATTTGCTGCGAGTAGTACCATTATCTTCAAAGCCATAGATGCCATCCACCATGATCACGTCACCGTTATCAAAAGCTGTCGGATTCTCCACCTTCAAGGTTACGGTACCACCATTGGTTGTTTTCGTCACCTTCTCCGTCAACTTCGATAAAATTGGGCGCTGACCGATAGAATAATACTCTATTCGCACAGAATCAACAGGTGTCATCCTCTTCGATGCACGCAGAATCTGGTCAATCGGACAACTCTCCAGCTTCATCTCTACCACGGTAGGGTTCACATAAGAAACATAGTAGTCGAAGTTACCCATCTTCTCCTGCTGCTCCTGAGAAGCGCCCTGCCACTGAGGACCCTTGCCCCCCACACCCGGACCATCAGTAGGACCAGTAGCACCACCGCCACCTGCACCTGCAGGAATTGCAGGAGGAGTTTCTGCCATAGCATAAGAGTTACCACCACTCAGGATCATGACGAAAATCGCCATCATAAAACCAAACCATTTTTTAAATTTTCTCATAATCTATACATTTAAATTATTAACTATAAATTCTTAACTATCACTACATGCCGACCATAGAACTGTACACCTGCTCCGTCCGGCTCTTCTCGCGAGGAAGCGAAGCCTCACCGCCACCACCATTGATGTTGATGTCCTTCTTGCCACCTCTGCCAGCGTGCAGCTGCTTCTGCTGGTCAATCTTCTCGTTCTTGCCACGCTTGTAGCCTCTATCCTCAGCATCAGCTACCGCCTTGTCGAAGTCCTTGATCTGGAAGAGCCTCAGGAAGTCTGCCTTCTTCAAGCCATACCGGGCAGCTCGCCAAACGAAACCATCATCATCACGATCCTCGCCATCCTCGTTGCGCTTGTAAAGCCACTCTATCAGGTCCTTGATAGCCTCAGGCTTCATCTTCGCCTCCTTCAAGGCTGCATCCAGCTCCGCATCCTCCTCTATCATGGCCTTGGCAAGAGCCTCCTTACCTTCGGCAAGCTTCTTGCCAGCCTCCAGTTTGTCCTTCTCACTTTTCTCCAGCCGTTTCCGAGCCTCAGCATCACCATTGCAGGCATCCACGAAGTCCTTACCCATGGCATCAATCAGATAACCAACAAAGCTAAAGTCGCTGCCATCCTCGTTCTTTTTGGTCAGCATTCCGGTCACAAGACCGGGAGCCTGAGGGTATTCCTGCAGCATCTGGTTGAAACCATCCATCTTTTGCTTATTCTGGTCATAATGGTCGTAATCGGTCAATAATTGGTTATAAACGGCATCTTCATCGTTCATATCCAAGTCAGGATAACGACTCGCTAACCGCTCTCGAAAAGAATCTCTCTTCGATTTAACTCCTTGATTATTAATACTTTTCTCTGCCATATTCAAACATTTTTAATATTTGTGTGCTAAATTAACGAAAATTTCGCATAACTTTTTGATAAATTCAGCAACTCGCTATATTATTTTTGTTTCCGATGAAACATGTAAATTCTATATCCCAGATCAAGATTGATAGAGACCGCGAAATCATACGGCTCTATCAGCAGGCGAAGCGGATGGTCGAATGGCCAACCACTACGGCTAAGATATGCGAATATGTTTCCCGGATGCCTACTCCGTGCTATTATCTCTCCTTCGATGCTGCCTATAGGTATGTCAGCAAGAGGCTAAAGGGGATAATACCAAAATGTGGTAAATACCAGCAGCAGAAAAAAGCACTTCTCGAATCCTTCTATAATGAATATCTGTTGATCTCAGAACACGAACAATCGCAAGGCAGGCAAAAAAGCGTCTATCTACTCGTAGAAATCACGCTCGAACGCCCTGCGCCCTGCCTGGGTCTAACGGCAAAATACATACAGGAAATCATTTCGGCTCACGTCCGGACAATCAATTCACCATTCATCACCAAATAAAATACTCACTCCTATGCGTACATTATATATTACTCTCATCATTCTCATATTGATGGTATTCATCATACCATTCCATTCTCTCTTGGCAGTTTCGCCAACATCACCCCTCTATTCCCACTTCGTCTATATGTTTGGCCACGCCAATCTGATGCATTGGGCTATCAATGCCTGGTGCCTGCTCATGGTACACCGTCTGTTCAGTCTCCATCGCCTCCTGGCATCATGGCTCGGCTCCGTAGCCCTTTCCTTCATCTACTATCCGTCCCTCCCGGTATTGGGCGTATCGGTCATCATATCGTTCTTCATGGGCTTCTCGTCTCCATGGCTCTACCGGTTCAAGCGTCTGGAGTTTTGGCAGATGATCATCCTCCTGTGCATCGGCTGCCTCCTGCCCCATATAGCCGGCATATACCACCTGATTCTCTTCCTCCTGGGCTTCATCTATGCCAAGGCAGAAAGCTTCCTGCAGCAAGCCAAGAATCTCCATATATAGGCATAGTAACAGCAGGAAGAGAAAATCATAAAGTTCAATATTCAAAGTTCAAAGTTCAAAGTAAATAATGCCAGTAGCAAAATCTTCATTAAAGGTACGACCTGAGCAGCAGATTTCCGACAAGAAGCTCAAAGAGATTCTTGCCGAAGATACGAGGAGATTGAAAAGTCTCTTCGCTACTTATCGTCCCATTACTGGAGAGAACGCCCCAGGCATTCGCTTCGAGTGCCAGATGCCCGATTTCCTCAATGGAAAGAAACTCTGGCTCCCGGTAGAAATGTTGAAAGAGAAGAAGTTCTGTGCCATCATCAAGTGCGGTTCCATCCAAGCCTTCATCGAGAAGTACATGGCCGACTATGATCCGGAGAAGGCACGTGATGCCATCTTCCGCTATCTCATCCGTCTCCGCTGCAAGCACGATTTCTACTTCTTCGCCTACGCCTATGCTCGTATCAAGAATAAGGATGGTGGTGATGATATACCGTTCCTCCTCCGCAATGCCCAAATCAAGCTCATCAAGGTATTCGAGCAGCTGCGCCTGCACAGCCAGTTCGGTTACATCCGAGTCATTCTATTGAAGTGCCGCCAGTGGGGAGGATCCACTGCTACCGACATCTACATGGCTTGGCTGCAGATCTTCTGGAAGACAAACTGGAACAGCAACATCGTGGGCCACCAGTCTTCATCTGCCACCCAGGTATTCGATATGTACGAAAAACTCATCAATGCCATCCCTACATGGCTCTTCTATGATATTGGTGTACCGTTCAAGAACGACCCTCGCAAGATCAAGACCTCCGGAACCATACAGAACATCAAGTATCTCATCCCACGTGATTGCAAGATACAGACTGGTTCCGCCCGAAACCCAGAGTCCTGCCGTTCCGGTGATGCTGCCCTCGCCCATATCACGGAGGAAGCCTTCTTCCCGAACACCACAGAGTGGACCCCGGCAAAGGTTATCAAGGCTGCATCATCATCTATCCAGCCAGACCCTCTTACCTTCATCGTCCGTGAGTCAACACCTAACGGCCGTGAAAATGAGTTCCATGATGCCTGGGTAAAAGCCAAGTCTGTGGATAAGGATGGCAAGCCTATGTCTGCCTACACCCCAGTCTTCGTTGCCTGGTTCGAAATTGAGAAGTATGTGCTCCCATTCGCCTCCGAAGACGAGCGTGCCGACTTCGCCATCTGGCTTTGGAAAAACCGCTTCGATGAGCAGGGTCACGGCAAGTACTACTGGTGGCTCTACGAAAAGGGTGCATCCTTCGAAGGAATCCACTGGTATATCGAGAAATCGAAGGAATACGAAACCCTTGATGATATGCGTCAGGAGTTCCCATCAGATGATATTGAAGCATTCCTCTTCTCCGGTACCACAGTCTTTGATCCGTACAAGCTCAGCATCATGGAAGAGGATTGCAAGGGCATAGAGCCTATCATGGTAGGCGATATAGAAGGCGATTCCTACGATGCTGCCGATCCAGCCTGCATGGAGAACATCCGCTTCGTTGAACGTTCCGGTGGCCCTCTCAAAGTCTGGGCTGGTCCCGACAACTCCGAGAACGTCACCCACCGCTACATAGTAGCCTGCGATATTGGTGGCTCTCATAAAACCTCCGACTTCTCAGATATAGTAGTCCTCGACCGCTACGATGAAATCTACGGAGGCGTACCCGAAGTAGTAGCCGAGTGGCATGGACACTGCGATGCCGATCAGCTGGCGATGCGCTGCGCCCAGATAGCCCATTTCTACAATGATGCCTTTCTGGTCGTTGAAAACAATACCGCCTACTCGCGCATGAACAATACCGAGGGCAATCAGTCTGAGCTGTTCTTCCCTATCCTCCTGCCGCTCTACAAGAACCTCTACAACTCCTCCCACAGCAAGTTGCAGAAGAAGAAGTCCAAGGAATTGAAATGGGGATTCAACACCAATAAGAATACCAAGGTAGCGGTAATCAAGACGATGGCAAGAATCATCCGAGACCAGGGCTATATGGAGCGAGAACCAGCCGCCATAGACGAGTGTACCTACTACCTCTACTATCAGCAGAACGACTGCTACGGAGCCATAGCCGGCAAGCACGATGACCGAGTAATGGCAAGAGCCATAGCACTCTATGTAGAGAAGGATATGCCAGCCCCGGAAATCCTCCCATTCCGCACCAAGGCCGAGATAGAGCGCGATCGCCTCCGCCACCGCCCTCCATCAGTTCCCGAGTTAGCCGGCATAGGTGGCAGCTAGCAAGCCCCTCTCTCGCTCCCAGCTAGCGCCAGCGCAAGCTCCCTCTCCCCCTCTAGCCCCCGTTCCGGTCGATTCCATCGGCCGTCCCCATATATATTAACAATAAAAAAAGAAGAAAAAAAATGAAAAATTCGTATCAATCTCATCTGCGTCAGTTGCTAGTAAGCATCTACACGCCAATTATCACTCGTATCGAACTCCTCAACGCCACCCGAATGTGGCGAAAAGGCGTAAAAGCCACCCTTGCCAAGTATCAGGAAGGAGGTGCCCCACGTTTCTACATGCTCTACGACCAGTCCCACAAGGATTGGGCCATCATGACCTACGACCCCAACCGCAAGCAGCTCCTTTCCTACCGTCGCCTCGTCCAGCTAGGCAAGTGGAAAGCCACCCGCTATTTCCACAACGTAGAAGACATCAAGAAGGAGTCCTACTACTACACCCCATCCAAGTGGGGCGCCATCGGCTGCGATGCCGACAACAAGGTGCGAGAGCAGAAGCTTCGCCATTGGCAGGAATACTACATGTGGCGAGTTTCCATCCCGATGCAGAAACTTCGCGCCTACAAAAAGAAGTACGGCCTCCACTAAATCATTTTTAGTGGAATAAACACAGAGCACAAAACAAAAAGAAGAGGAAACTTCACAGCTTCCTCTTCCCTATAAACAATCTTTTAACCTTTAACTAAAAAAATAACCATAATTACATAAACAACTAACTATAAACCTATAAACTAACAATTAACTAATAAAACATTTTAAGTATTTATTTATCAACTAAGAACGATTTCAAAAAACATCTAAGAAGCAGAAGGCAAATCAGCCAGATTATCCAGTCCGCTACCCGAATCCTTCAAGTGTGCAGCACTAGCTCCACTCGCCTGCTGTCCATCCCCTGCCGGCATCTGACCGTTAGCCATCATCTGTGCCTCCATAGCCTCCTTCTGTTCCATTTTCTCCTTCAAATACTTGCGTATTCTGTAGGTTCCAGGGAACTTGCCGTTTGTCAGCATAGTGTAGGCATCAATATCGCCATCCTTCTTCAACTGCCAGAGCAGATCAGCAATCTGGTCTCTGATGGTAGCAGAGTAGCTATCCAAGTCCATGGCAACATCCAGGTCCATATCGCGCATGGTTTCCGGATTGAAGTAGGTTCTGTAGTCATCACCCACCAGTTTCACGCTGTCATGCTCAGTACAGAACTCCTGAATCAGATAGATCTTCACCTTTGCCTCCCTCAGCTTGAAGCAGTTAAAGCTTTCAACAAAGTCAGTCACCGAGGTAGAAGCCGATTCCCTCTCCAGCTGATACTGCTTACCGCTGGTATTCCGGTGTACACCCTGCAGCGCTCCCTGCACACCACTACCCTCGCCAGCCATCGTTTTGGCAAAACTGATCATAAACTCCACACCTGCAGGAATGCCTTTATTCATAAGCACCTCCGGTTTCTCTCCACCCTTACTACTATCCCAGTGATATTCACCATTGGTCTTGTTATAGTTGGCTCTGTTCTCTTCAGGAGAAACCTTGTCACTCACAGAGGCATCATCAATAAGCAGCGTACCCTTCGCACCATTAGCCACCACGAAGTTAATCATCATCATATAATGATTCAGCGTGCGCTGGTTATTCTCAATGCGCATGATGAAGCTCTTCACCTCACCCTGTAGGCAAGGATATGCCAAGAACGAATAGGGCTGAATACTGCATCTGTAGCCATCTCTCAGCACAAAGTATGGAGATTCCCTTGCATCCAGAAGATAGCCGTTAGGAGTCAGGTATCTGCGGTACCAGAAGGTTTCCACCTGCGGCTCATATTCTATCAGATCCAGTTTCTCAGGATCCACATAGTACATCGGTTCTCCGTTCTCATCCAGCACCGGCACACCGTTTTCATCCATCATCACGTTTGCACGCTTCCGGCTCTCATTCTCGGCATCCAGCTCAGCCTTCACGTTCATAGGCATAAATCCGGCATCACCCTTATCCCAGTCATGTACCCAGAGCGATTGCCTTGATTCCTTGGTCCAAACCTCTATCACCCTGTACTTGCCCTGAATGGACGAATGCAGGAAGTCTTCCAGTCCGGTCAACTGAGCCGAACCGGTAGGCTGATAACCCTGTTCAGGTGCATAGTGCGATTGGGTCTGCAGATAGATCTCGCTCAGCTCGTCAGCCTGCGCCTTGCTGCCATCGGTAAACTTCTCCAAGATGGCTCTCCAGGTCAAATCATGTGCGATACCGAAAATCTCAATATCACTCAGATCCGGCTTGAAGAAAGGAGGTATGGCAAGCTTGAAAATATCCACCTTGTCATTGAAGATACCTTCCCTGCCATCCCTTCTTTCCCAGATAGTCCTCATACCTATCAAGCCATACACACAGAACTCATAGAAGAGCCGCGCATCCATTTCCTGACGGTTATTCAGATTGTCATTCTGCCTCAAATACTCGTTAAAGAAGCTGATATAGTCCTCCTCGTTCGGGTCCACGGCAGAACAGCTGGCGGTTGCCCTCTGCTGACGAACCAAGCCCACAAGAGAGATAAGCTTATCGGAAATCACATCATATTCCAGTATCGGCATACCCTGCATTTCCATATACTGGCGGATAGTAATCTTCCGTCCGTTCCACTCTATCTTCTCCTCCAGCTGTCTGCCCATAACAAAGTCCTGGGCACGCTTCCAGCACTTTCTCAGCTCAGCCATGTTGTCGAAGTAATAGCATAGCCATTGCAGAAGCTTAAGAGTTGATTCGCTCACCCTGAATCTCTGGGTACTCACACCTTCCAGCGAGTTCGGACCAGCCTCAGCATAGTTCGTTATGTCATTTATAACCGTATGATTTGCCATATTATTCAATTTTTCGCCAAAATTACACTATTTTCGCCTATTCTTTTTGATAAGTTGCGCAACTTATCAAACTTTTCTCGCTTTTTTCTTATAATTTTGTCGCACGATTCATTTAAAAGTAGAATTTCTAATATATTAGATATCATGGGTAAATCAATCAATGTTCACGAAGCCTGCATCATCACAAAGGATGATAAAGGCAACCTCTCTCTTGTCGGGAAGGCGAAGGAAGCCCTCACCTCCTTGCAGAAGAATAAGGTATCTGTTCACGTCCTTCTCTGCGAGAGTAAGAAGGATGATGTTGAAAAGTTCCTCACCGACAATAATGTTCCTTTTGCCTCCATCATCACGAAGGAGGAAGCCAAAGAGGAAAAAGAGGATAAGAAGACCGAGCCGGATGCCACGGTTGTTCCTAGCTCCAAGTTCGTAACGCTCGATGGCGATTGGCAGTGGTGTCTCGACCGCATCGTTCAGCGTCTATGGGGCAAAAAAGAAAAGGAAGCCCCCAAAAGCGAACAGGCTAGCATGGACGAAGCCATGAAACGCTACATCAGCTGGGCTAAGCCTAAAAATCAAAAACAGGGCGATAGCATTATTGATGTCAGCTAATTCCGCTCCAACATCTTCAAAATTCAAGAAATTATTTTATTTGGAATATAGACTTTACAAAAACTATCAAAGGGACTCGCTGTGAAGCAAGTCCCTTTTTCTTTTCCGGGTTACGAGTAAGCCCTCGTTGCTTTTATCATGCCGGGCTACTCCATTCCGTTCAGCGTATTAAGCAGCTCCTTTCTGGTCTTCCGGATCTCCACCATTTTGGCAGCACTATTCGTACCATCCATTTGCTTCTTAGCCTTATTCATCTTCCTCTTGGCAGCAGAGATAGCCTTTCTAGCACCAAACAGTCGCTTGTTGGTCTTGCTGTTCTTAAAGGCATTCGCCTTCGCCTTATCAATATCCTTCAAACGCTGATACTCCTGATAAGCCTCCATGGTTCCGTTCCAGACGTTCTGTATTCTCCAGTCCTCTGTTACGTCCTCAGCCTTAGCCTTCATCAGGTACTTGCTTTCAGCCTTCTCCATTTCCTTCAAGTCTTCATCACCGTTCAGATAACCCTGCACCATGTCCAGAGCCTCCTTCTGGGTAAAAGCCTTGTAATCACTCTGCGAGAGGAATTTCTTCATCTTCTGTCGCATCTTCTTCTTCTCAGTGATACTCTTGGCTGCATCAAAACGTTTGCTAGCCTCCTGCAGGGAAGTCACTCCATCGCTCATTTCGGATGCTTCCAAAGCCTTCACTGAAGAAATCGCTGCTTTCAGCTGCACTTCCGGATCAATACCATTTTGTACACAAGCGTTGTAAGTCATGGCTAATCCTTGCTTGTCCTCTGACATGATGAAGGTTTTGAAGTAATCTTGTGCCTTATATCTGGAGAATCCCTTGGAAGAAGGGAACACCAAATCAAGCATCTTAAACTCCTTATCCTTTTGAGTCGGGACGGCAAACGGAACATAGTAAGACCCAAGTTTTGGTATCAACCCAAGGTTCTCACCATACTTTCTCTGCATTTCCTTATCACCATAATCAGGTGACAAATACCATTTATAAGTATCTATCATTCCTCTTAATAACGGACTAGCCTTTCCGTACATGCGTCTAACCATAGGTCCAGGAATAGCAAAGTTATCTTTGGCATCAAAGAACAACTCTGGTATCTCCCTGAATTGCTTGCCATGACGGATATACATTTCTGTTCCATCAGCATAGCGACCCATAAAGATTTTGCTCTGTTGCCCAAGGCTATTGCCACGCATCAAGTAGTCGTACCAGTGCATACCATTAGGATATGCTAATTCGTAAGGACTCTTGTAGCTAGGATTGGTCTTACGTATCTCATCAGCCTTCTCCTTCTGCTTTTCTTCGTCCCATGCACGCATTGCTGCATTAACTAATTGAGATAAACCTTCATATCCAATCATGAAACCGATACCATAGCAAAGGAGACCTGATTTTGAACGTGACAATCTCAGATAGTCTTCTTTTGTCATTTCACCTCTACCAAGAACATGCTTGTAATATTCCATGAAGTTCTTGATACTTGCCTCATTCCAAATAGAACCATAGCCGAAGATAGACAATGCATGTCTAGTTGTTGAGATAAGCCAGTCCTTTGATAAGAAGATGAAATCAAGAATCGTTTGCATCTTTTTGGAGATTCCAAGCACATCGAAGTGCTGACCTCCAAACATATCATTCACGAATTGACCATCTTCATCCAATGCCTTATTCAGCATATCTTCATCCCAATTCAATTTCTTGGCCCTTTCCCTTGTACGCTCGGCACGTAGCTGATAAGTTGCCAATTTTAAACCATCATGCAGATAACTCCATAGAGCTACATCAAGTCCCTTCTGGGACATCTTTAACAACTCTGTTGCCACCTCCAAAGGGAAGGTTACGGAAGAACCAGCTTTCATTGCTACATTACCCTCAACTAACTTAGAATGAAGTCTTGCTACATAAGAATGCACTTTATCATAGAGGTTTTCTATATCTGCAGTTGCATAGTCAGAAGCTGAGCCGAACTTTACCAGATGTTTTGCAGCCTCCTTGAATACCTCTGGATTAGCAAAGGTAGGGAGTTGATGATTTTTGGCAGTATCAGCAATGAGATACTTCATAAAGTAAGCCATTGCTTTTGCAGGTCCAAATTCAGCAGAATTTTGAACAGCATAAACCTCGGTCAAAGCTCCAGCATGGAACCCGGAGAATCCAAGTTCCAAGGTCTTTGCTATACTCATGACATTCTTGATACCTTTCAGTATTTTTGATAATTTTACGGTGCCAAATGCAGCATTAAACCAATCCTCGGCAGATTTGTTGAATATCTTACCTTGGTTGTAAACCCAAACGGTATTAATACCTGGAACAACATAAGGTGTATATTTGTTCTCATCTACCATCATTTCTTTTGGCTGAATACTGGACAATAATGGCATGCTACTGGTTATCTCGCCATCCTTGTTTCGCTCTATCACATTGATTCCACTCAATTCCTGAAGGAAAGCCTTGTTTGCAAAAGCCTCTATGTTACTTTGGCTATAATAAGCCAGCAAGTCTGTTATGTCAGTTGTCTTAGGCACAAGTCCTGCATCAACACCTTCCATATAAGTACTTACCTTTCGAGGCTTTTCGTTCGGACTCTTTGTGCGCTGCCTACCTTCTACCAAGTCTGCATAAGCTTTATCATCGCTTTTCTCCTTGTCCCATCGATGATTTACATAGTCTGCTGTATAGCCTATGTCCTCCCTTACAGTATGACTATCTTTTAACCAAGTGAACGTCTTATCATACCATTCTCTGATTTTATCAAGGAGAGATTGCATTTCTTCACTCAGATTCTTATACTCAACACCTTCTGGAACAATACGCTTCAATACAACTGGTAATACATGCTCGGCTAAGATGTCCGTACCATCTACAGGCACGAAACCTTCCTCTCCAACATGATTGTCGTTGATTGCTTTAGCCATTTTACTTGCGACTTCTGTCATAGAAGGAACATCGTCATAAACAATAGTTTCCTTGCCATCCTTTTCTATCTTATGACTCTTTGAAGCTAGAACTCTCAACTCATCTGTAAATGGCTGAATAGCATCAATATCTTTTGCGGTCACATGAATATGTCCGTTTTCAAAAGCACCAACCGCATTCATCTCATCGGCAATATCACGCATTCTTCTAGGAGCCTCTATAATATAAGGTATAGCCTCAGCCATTTTCTTTGCCTGAGTCTTTGGAGATTTGCCTGTTACTGTTTCTTTAACGGCATCAGCAATGGCATCAGCCTTTCTTCCAAGATAGCTAGCATTAGCCATCTTGTTAAGTTCTTGCTTAACGCTATTAATAAAGATAGCATCATCTACAGATGCACTCTCTATATTCTTTCTACGATAGATAACAGCATCATGTACGCTACGAGCTGCACCCTCCTTGCTCACGTCTGTACTGGTCACTTCTGCCAAGTCCTGCATCACTTGCTGCTCCAGTGCATCAGCCTCCGGATTGGTCTCTGCAGGATAAATCTTACCCTCATACAAGTCCAAATCGGCTTGTTGCTGCTCCAGCAGATCATGTTTGGCCAGCCAGTCCTCATACTTGCGTTTCACCTCCTCCTGCTTCTCCTTCTCGAAGGCAAACATATCTGGCAAAGGGTCTTCCTGGTCCTTCATGGCTGCCTGCCATTTCTCATATTCATGAATACGATTCATGTAGGCATCATCCTCTTCACCTTCCATTCGGATAGGCATACCAGTAGGTTCCTCGCCAACAAGGTGGTGGCGTTCACGCCAGTCTTTATTGAGCTGTGCCCATTCCTTCTTGCCTGCCTCATCCTTGTCGATGTCATAGAACATAGGAGGCTCAGTGTCATTCTCATCCTCACGCGCATTCTTCCACTTGCGCCACTCTTGCAAACGCTTCATATACTGAATGGTGCTTTCACCCTTCTTCTGGCGTGGTTTACCCTTACCTGCACCATCAGATAGCGCATCCTTGATTTCTGCATTGCTAGCCTGCTTCATCATGGCTTCCTGCTTCTCCTGAGGCATTTCGTCCCAAACGTGAAGAGCCTTGCCAGCCTTCATCAGGTAGTATCTCAAATCCTTGTCATTGAGAAGTCCCGGCACACGAACACCCAGCTTCTTAAGCACCTTGATAAGATAATGCTTAATCTTGGTCCAAAGAGAAAAGTCCTCAGCAGTCTTAGGACCCTCCTCGGCAAGATGAGCGATATACTCCTGCGTTCCCACATTCATGCGGTCAGGATTCTTCCAGTCCGGATCATATTTATTGGCAAAGTCAATAATCTTGCCTCGAACATCCTTACCTACGGAACGATAAACGAAGTTGGCGAACTTTCTCACGCCATCTTCACCACCAAGAAGTACTTCCATACCCTCATGCCCTATCTTCTCATGGAAGACGGTTCTCTGCGCCTCGTTGGCATCAGCACAGTTAGGCAGATAAACATGCACCGTGTGTGTAGTAGGGGCATACCATCCCTTGGCACCCAGCTCTATAGCAACACGATACTCTTTCGGCACATCCGCGCTGGAGGTATAGGTTACAGCCTTAGCACCACCTAATACATTTGCCACATTCTTCACCTTGTCAGCAGAATTATTCATCTCCTGCGACTCAAAGGTACGTATGGATGGCATCGACAATCGCAAAGGATTCTTATGGTTCGGTATGTAGGTATGCTGTATCATGGTATCGAAGAAGTGCAAGTCTCCATTTTCGTCCTTGATAACATTCCTTGGCTCAGCATCCCACAAGTCAAACTCACCATTCGTCCAGCCCAAATCCACCTCATCGGCACTAATCTGAATCATATCCAGCTTAAAGCCATGGTCAGTTAGATACTGAGTGATTTCCTCTCTTGTTGGAGTTGTACCCTTCAAGTATGGCTGCTCCATCACGATACAGAAATCGCCTTTCTCATCATAGGCAAATCCGATTGGGGTATATTTGTCCTTTGGTTGGAACTGGTTATGCGCATTCACACGGTCAATAAACTCATTGATACGGAACAAATTATCCGTCAAGCCGAAGTCGTTGAACTTGATAACCTTTGTAGGGTCATACTTTGCACGATAAACATAGTTCTCCTGTCCGTGACCTACGAAAATCCCCTTGACCTCTTCGAGGTCTTTTTCCGTAAGGAGCGAAGATAGTTCTTCCGCTCTTCTTCTGACATATCCAAGAGCGGATCCACGATTCCAAGTTGTGCGTTGTTCCTTCGTTGTTGCTCCAAGACTTCTTTGTCTGTCAGAGGCTGCTGCGCCCAACGTTTCATTAACTCTTCTTTGCGCCTGTTCTCGGCTTCCAATTCTTCTGGTGATAACATTTTTATTTGGATTTTGGTTTATACTATCACCATTTCCATCAGCAACATCTGTGCCATTCTCACCAAGAGAGAACTTCAAGATGCTTCGATACCCTTTTTCTCTATGATTCTTACCATACACCTTAGAATAATGCACACCATCATTCTCACCTCCTACGATTCTGCCTCTGTTATCGGTCTCCACAAATGGAACACCTCGCTTCTCCAACTCTTTTCTCAGACTTGGAGTAACCACATTCGAAGGCATAGTGATATTCTTGCCCTTGAACATATCATTGACGATAACATCAGCCACCTCGCTATCAGGCACGATACGCACAGGCTTATCCCAACGAGAAAGTACCACTTTGCGCTTGCCAGTCAGCTGTCCTTGTATGATACCAGCCTTCCACTCTACTTCACCCACGGCATCCTTGGCTTTATCAGCCTTGTAGCCACTGGTCAGCTCGCTCTTTGGCACCTCAACCTCTACGGTCACGATATTAGGGCGATTCTGAGCCTCGCTAAACTGGTCATTCAGTGGAGTGCGAGAAGTATGAAGGTAAGGATTGTAAGCAGCCTTAAGCGACTTACCATTGCCCTTGTTGAGGGTAAACATACCCTTATCATCAGCAAGTTCTAGTCGCTCGTCTGCCTGTTCCCATTTACCGAGTTCGATAGGTTCCACAAACTTGCCCTTCACCTTTGCAGCCATCGGTGGATAGAGTTTTCCATCCTCGCCTACCTGCATGGCACGATAAACCTTCACCGTGTCTTCCTTATCCAGCTTCTTGATGGTCTCAGGGTCTTTCACAATGCTATAGCTAGCATTATTACCATTCATTACGATTTGCTCGTCTCGGTTCACGTCCTCAGTTTCAGATGCCAAGGAGTTTCTGCGCTCCTCGTCCGTCATACCCAAACGCTTCTCCACATTTCGAGATTCAACTTCACCAGCCAACTTTCTATATTCTTGGTAAGAATCAAAGTCTGTACGCTGGAACCTATCCAAACGGAAACGCTTAATGGCATCATCCATACTTCTGTCTGCATAGCCACGTGCGAAGTAGTTGAATCCCTTAATTCGGGTTTCCTTGTCAGGAATGAACTCAGGCATATCCATGTCCTTATATTCTTGGATAAGAGCTTTCTCTACCTCAGATTGGTTGTACTCACCACCCATTTCCTTGGCTTTCTCTTCCAATTCAAAGGCATAGGAACGTGCCTTCCATTCAGCCTTAGCAGCATTGAAATCTCTCTCCACCTGCTCGGGAGTGCCACCATGCGCAAACCCCTCTTCACGCTGAATTACGTGCTGAATTTCATGATTCAGAATGCTATTCAGATACTTTAATTCATCCGCATGAATGGTAATAGTCTTTGTTTGTGGATTGTATTCCCCATTTGAAGGCATGTCATTCATTACTGCATCAGTATGGATTTTAATATTTTTCAACTGAGGATAAGCCTCAAAAAGCTTTGGCGCATCCACAGCATCTTCCAACTTACCATCAGTCCAAAGCATATCCTCTTCGAAACGCTTAACGATATTTCCACCACCTACATCGATGGTGTCCTTTATCTTGGCATCCGGCATTTCGTATCTCCACTTGCCATCCACGCCTTTCTCCCAACCAGTAGCCATCTTGATAATCTTGGCATCCTTCTTTTCATCTTCCATCTGCTTAGCCACATCCAGGTTATCCATGCGGATAGTTTGCTCATCAGCCTTATCAGCCTCAGCAGCTCCCTTTTCTCCAGCAAACATGAAGCGAATATCGCTCTTGCGAGAATTGAAACGCTTAGAAGGAGGGATAACGTCACCCTTATCATCATAGGTAACAAGGTCGTTCAACTTTCTGTTGTTCTTGGCATTCTTGTATTTATACGCCTTGCCATCATCAAAGCCGAACTCGTTTGCGTCATTACCATCCCACCACAGTTGAGTAGCCGGAACTTCGTCTTCAATGATACGATATTTGCCATCCAGTCGGTTCGTTCCGTGCATTTCGGCATATTTCTTAGAAGGAGTAACCCAGTCACCATTACGCAACTTACCTTCCTTCACAGAAGTAGGAACGGCACGATAAACCTTCACCTTAACATCCTTCTCGCCATTCTTAATGGCATCAATAGCCGTATTGATGGCTTTTACAGATTCCAAACCATGAGGAGTGTTCTGAGAATAACGCGCAGGGTGAGAGAAGTAATCATCCGGCTGAGGAGTGTACCCCAAAGCCATATCCTCCAGGTTTACATCTGAGCCACTGGATTCCCAATCGTCACGTCTCGCCTTGTCGCTTTCATATCCAGGGTTTCCCGGTGCAGCCCATGCGCCTACACCTTGATATGCGCTTTCGGTATCATCATACCCCTTACGTCTGGCAGCCTCATCAAGCATTTCCCTGGCTGTAGCATCATCACCCTTAGCAAGAGCATCCATATACTGCTTGTCAAGTTTATCTTCAGGAATCAAAGAAAGTTCCTCCAAGTGCTTTTTGCGCTTGGCTTCCTCTTCCTCTGCTCTCTTTCTTGCAGCTTCCATGGCGTTACGCTGCGCCTCCATCTGCTGCTTGCGCTCCTCTATCATGGCATCAACGTCACCAAAGTTCTCCTTCAAGGCTTCATTTACAGGCTTGGTGTACTTAAGAAGTTCCTTGAAAGAGGAAATCTTATCTTCATTTGCCTGCAACAGATGGCGTTTGATATTGGCTCTGGCACGTGCAGCCTCAGCAGTAGACCCCTTCTTAATAGCATTGGCATACATTGCCACATCAGCCTCATCAACCCCAAATTGCTGAGATACAGCTTTTATTTTATCCTCCACAGATAAATTTCCACCATTTTCCTTGGTGATTTCAAAGGAATTGCGTATCTTTGCATCGCTATGAGGATTCAGGACGCTATCCTTTCCGCTTGGGTTATTTGCGGATGGAGTTAATGCCGAACCTTGATTCTCGCCCAAGGAATTAGAATCGCCTCTGAAACGATTCCATAGCATTTTTGATTCCGTTAATTCTTTCAACAATTTTGAAGGCTCTATTTGATGTGCGCTAATCGCTACTTCCTCTTCACCCTGCTTTACTGTTATGGATTCATAGTTCAGAATCTTGTTTCCATCAGCCTTTTTAAAGGATTTGATAAACAGATATTTAGTCTGTCGTTCCGCACCTTCTTTTGGTGCAGACTTCTCCAAGATAACGTCAGGACGCTCCAAGGTAGGCTTCAACAGACCAAATCTTTTGATTCGGTCGTTTCTTCCTGCTTTCTTATATTGGTTTTCACCAAGTTTGATACTTCCAATAGGAGTCGTAACACGGCTATCCTTGCCAAATTCTTTCTGCCAGTTTTCTTCCGTATGTTCTAAAATTCGCTTTTGTTCAGCATTATCTTCCATCTGTTTACGAAGCGAAACTGCATCTTCCTTAGTCATACGAGACTTCACGTTACGTGGGTCCACCCCATTCGCCAAGTCTCTCAACACAAGGTTACGAATATCCTCCAAGGTCATTTTCTTAATGTCCTCAGGCTTCCACTTTATAAATGTATCAAGAGTCCAATACCAGAACTTCTTCAACCAATTCTTCAATCGGTTGATGATAGTAAGTTCTTTAGCGGTGTCTAACGGATTTTCCTTAATGGCATCCTTCGCCATCTGTTCCAAGATGGCAGCACCGTCCTCACCGGTCAGACGAGCAAAAGCCTCATCGCAAATCTCATCATCGCTCAGATGCTTATAGTTAGGGTCCTCCTTCAAATCTGCAAACAGTTGTGTCTGCTTGATCAGCTCATCGCCATGGGCAATAAGCTCCGGATTCATTTCCTTGGCAGCAGTGCGCCAAAGATGCTGATACTCATGGATAGGAGTATTAGGATTCAGATGCTCCTGGTTCAGCACAATCTCCTTGCCATCAGTGTAGCCATAAACCACACCCTTGCCCTTCAAGTACTGCACTCCAGGCTGTACAATAGCCTTCAACTGTCTATCCAAATCCTTATATTTAGCAAACAAGGAATCAAGCTTATCTTGATATTTCTCAATAGCCTTATAATCAAACTCTCTCCAAACATCATCAGGAATATCGTTTTCAGAAGCCAGTCCATGCTCATCCATGTACTCCTTCATCAACTGATTTTGATACTCCTTACGTTCCTGACCGGTTAATTTATAAGCCTCCTCAGTCTCCTTAATCTGCTTCTTTAACTCATTTTTCTTATTAGTCTGCGCATCAATCTTATATGGGTCAAACTCCGAAGGGAAAGAGCCAGTAAGCCCTGCTACATTGTCCTCAAAACTCTTGTCAAGATTGAAAACCTTGTAGTTTCCCCACATCAACCTATTCAGATAGGTACGTTCCTTTCTTGCCAGCTCCTGCTTCTGGTAGTACTCCGGCATCTTATTCGGATTGCTCATATCCACCACGGCATACTGCGCCCATTTGTTTGGTCGCAAATCCTTGGCAAAGTTATAAGCATTCTCGGCAGCCTGTTTCTCCTCAGGAGTCTTAATCTTAAATCTCATTTCAGGCTGATTCAGCAGCATGGCAAGATTCAGATTGTCCTGCGCCTCAGCCACCTTCTCCATATCCTCGTTACTAACCACCTTCACCGGAATACCAGCCTTCTTAAGCATAGTAGAAACAGCATCGTAAGCCACCTTCTGCGCCTCCGTCATATCAGATGGCTTCACCTCCTTCACATCGCGGTGGAAAGGAAGATCATCCATATTCATCTGGGCAAAAGGCAGATTTTCATCCTTCTGCCCACTAGAAAGCGCATCAGAATCCTTCTTAATCATGGCATAGTCAGCAAATGGCTTGGTTTTGCGGTCACTTGATTGCAACCATTTATCGAAGGTAGCCTTAGGCACAGCAGTAACCTTACCAAGTCCCTTCCAGCCCTTGGAGTAGTTGGCAAGATAAGCCTCTGTTGCAGCCTCCTCAGAAGGATAGCCATACATCACCTTATGCTCATCAAACTCTCCAGTCTCTGGGGTCACCTGATCTACCACATAAACGTTACCATCAAAAGTATCAAGGTCAGCGGTATCATTGATGAACATATCAATATGATCACCATCCACGCCTATCTTACCAAGAATATAGCCATAAGTATCATGCATGGTCACGCTCCAAGGCTTGCCCTGCTCATCCTTACCGCTGCGAGTCACGCCCTTTGGAGTCTCAACAGTAAAGTCATATCCCCCAAAAGTCAAATGCCCCTTCTTATAGTTTCCTGCCTTCTTCTGCGCCTCTGTAGGCTCAGTCTCCGTTTCGGCAATGGCACTCTTTAAACGTTCTCCGAAGGATGCTTCGCTATGAGCACCGTCTTGCATCATTTCCTCCTCCTGGCGTTCAACCTCTCGCATCTGCTGCTCAACATTGGCCACCTTATTATTCAAGGTATAATTCTTAATGTCAGAGTAGCTTTGAGCACTACCTATCAAATCAAGGAAAGCACTTCTGATGTCCTGATCCGTATATCCCATCTGCTTAAGATTCTTAGGCATGTCATCATACAGACTATGAACAAACTCCGGAACAGTCTTACCCTCGCCTTCCTTGGCAAGAATTTGCAGCTTCTCGAAGTCCTTTCGTCCCAAACCTGTCTCCTGCTGAATGCCATTAGAGAAGGCACCACCCTTCTCCTTGCCCTCATAGTTCAAGGTGAAACGGCCGATATTGTTAGCCACATACTCTTCCAGGGTATTTGGCTCAGTGTCATTGAAGTCGGTTGCGCCCCTCACATCTTCATAGATGGAATTAAGCTGGTTCATATTACCATTCTTGATAGCATTCTCCACCTTGATGGCACGCTGCTCTGCAGGAGTCATATCCTCCACAGCCTTGGCTCTAGCCTCCATATTCTCCTTTCGGTAGAGTGTTTTCAGCTTGTCAGCCTGAGCCTTCAACTCCTTGGCAGATTCCGTAAGATTAGCCTGTCTAGCCTGCAACTGAGCCTTGGTAGTGTTCAGCTCCTTAATCTGCTCTGGCTCCAGGTCTATCTCTCCATTCACGTAGCGATCAAGCACCTTATCAACACCATCAATCTCTCGCTGCACCTCATCTGCCTGAATACGATAGATACGCTTACGCTCTGAGGCAATAAAGTCACTAGCCTCATCCATAGTCGGATATTGCTTCTTCAATTCCTCATCACCAAGCACGGCAACCTCGCGTCCCTCTGTAGGAGCAACGTCACCTTCATTCACACCAGCATCAGCAATCTTCTGGGTGCGGTCTGACTTGATAGCCTGAGCCTCCTCAGGAGTCATCACGGCAGAACGGATTTTATTCCAGTTATCGAAACGAGCCTGCAGGTCTGCAATCTGTCCCTCCATCTGCTTGTTAGCCAAAGTTCTGGTCTCGGCATTCTTCGGGTCCAGATCAGCATTGATGGACAACCATTCCTCGTTACTGGCAATATGATCTCTGAGCTGGTTGATACGTTTCTGCAAAGCCTGCTTCTCGGCAACAATATTAGCGAAAAGCGCCTTACGGTCTTCACCGGCAGTTTCTTGAAGATATTCTGCAGCCACCTTAGGGTCGGTCTGAGTATCAGAATAGTCTGGCTGACCAGCTGCATACCCGAAGATACCCTTCTTGTATCGTTCCTGCTTATCAGCCTCAGCTTGCTTCAACTCAGCCATTTCACGCTCACCATCCTCTCGATCCAAGCGCTCATTAATGGTGTTATCAAGCGCATTCTTGCGCCATGCAGCAAACTCCTCCTTAGAAAGGGGAAGATAATCCTTACCATCAGTAAGCACAATCTTTCCGTCCTCGCTATATCCGGCAAATGTCATATCAATATTCGCATCACCTTCCTCCATGGCAACCGTCACCCGGTCATTCGGCTTCAAGCCGCTGCCATCAAACTGGCTGATAAACTGCTGCGCTCTCGATTCCTTCTGCTGAGCCAAAGAACTCTCGATGTATTCATCAAGAGAAACAGGAGTGCCCACCTCTTTAATCTCGGCATTCGATACCTGCTTAATCGTAGGCTGTCCCTGCTCATCAGGCACAACAACAAAACCACCACCATATTCGTTAGCCTTCTTCAAGAACACCTGCTTACCACTGGTAAGAGTAGCCGGCACGATATTACCGTCTTCCGTCTGGTATGGCCAAAGCTGTTCCTTCAAAGCTTCTCCATAGCCATCATCAGCATGCTGCAGAGCATCAATAGCACCCTTCTTGGCATCCATAGCCTCCACATACTTGCTGATAGCCTCTTTCTGGGCAGGAGTAAGATTACCGGCACGCTGAGCCACAAACTGCTCCATATCTCTGCCTTCATTATAGGCCTTGGTCACCAAATCAAACATAGTATCGCTATCAGCAAACGCTCGCTTCAAGCGCCCGGTAGCCAAATCGCTATTATAGTCGATAGCCTGCAAAGCCCCCGAATCCCCATTCTTATAGGCATTCTGTCCCATAACAAAAGCATCAGAGGCAGCAACCTCAGCAGAAGAGTTTGCAACGTTTGCAGCAGAGTTTGCATCACTCGGACTTGGTACGGAGTTGGTACGGTCTTGGTACGGAGCAGGTCCTGCTGAAACAGGAGGCTCCTGACCACCAGTAGCACCATCAACAGAAGAAGTACCTTCTACCGGAGCTGCACCCTCAACAGGAGCAGCTGGTTTCTCCCCTTCAATACCACTCTGCTCAATTCGCTTCTGCTCATTGCCATGTGCCGTATTATAGAGATCATCCATCGTCTGTTTCATTTCACGTTTCAGCTCGATAGAGTTATAAAGCTCCTTAAGATAAGACTCCACCAAAGGCGCATACTTCTTATCCTTCGACTCCAAAGCCTTACGGAGAGTACCACGTGCCACACCATGGGAATCCTCAAAGGTATTCACAAACTCCCTCAGCACAGAACTGTTCTCCAAGGCTGAATTATAGAAGTGGTGATAAGTATCAACCTGCTTCTGCTCCTCCTCAGAAAGAATAATACCCTTCTGCTGCTTATCCATGATCTCCTTGATGGTACCAGCATTCTGATGAAGATAAACCGCTGCCTTATCCTCATCTGTCAATTTCTCACCCATATTATATTTCTGGGCTGCCTGATTGTACAAGCCATCAAGATGCTCCTGGGTAAACTCATTATGGAACTCACCTTCCAGCACAGAAGCCAAGCCAAGAGTCTTCTCATACTCCAGCTTCTTATCAGCCTTCTGAGCCTCATCAAGAGAAGAATACTCCTTTCTCTCTATGATACCGCCATCCTTATTCAATGTTTCGAGATAAACCTTTCCGCCATTATCCATAGGCTGCACAATGACGGAATCTACTACAGGAGAGAAAGAAGAAGGGCGCTTGCCTTCCACCACAGCCATCATTTTAGCCTTCAACACCTCCGGAACACTCTTGTCGTTCATCAGGTTCATATATTTCTGGGTAAGCTGTCCATCAAGGCGCTGGTCGTTCTCACCCTCCACGGCATACTCCCCGATACCTACCTTCTCGAAGGCATCACGAAGATCATCATAGCCGAATCTCTTCAACTCGGCAATATCCTGATCTGTGAAGTCAAACTTCTTATTAAACTCCCTCGCATCCTTGAATCGGGCATACTTGCCCACAAAACCAGGGAAACCAATAGACAAAAGATTAGCACCACTCTCCAAGAAAGTTTCAACAGCCTCCTTACCTGTAGGCTTGAAGTTTGGATCCTGCGCCATACGCTCCAGCATCTGATGACCAGTCATAATGCCCGAATCAGCAACCTTGCCACCAATATCAGCCAGAATATTGGTAGCCAAACCTCTGCCCTTGCCTACCATATTGGCGATGGTTCCACCCTGCATGATAGCACCTACGGCACTCTGTTTAGCCACCTCGCCCAAAGTATTAGCGATAACCTTACCCACAGAAGGATTGTAAATCTTGCCATTCTCATCAAACTGGCCAGTGCGATAAACCTCATCAATAGGCTTCGAGATAGCAGACTGCCCACCAAAGGTAACAGCGCCATGCACGGCTCCACTCTTCAAAGCCTCGGCCTTGCTCTTGCCGATAAGCAGTTTAGCGGCACGTGCAGCCATCCTGCTCTCCATACCCTTAGCCATCAAGTCACCTGCCAGTCTGCCCTCAGCCTTAGCTATCATGCTCTTGGTCAACTTGCCACCTGCGGCACCCGGCAACCAATAACTCCAGGCATCACCAGCAAAAGTAAGCGCACCACTAGCCACGTTCTCCCAGAAGCCCGGCTGATACTGCTGATTGGCAATATCCTCCAGCCAGTTCTGATAGTCCGTCTGAACAGCCTTGCGAGTAATCTTACCCACAATAGTGTTACCCAAACCAGTCTTCATGATGTACTCAGCACTACCCTTAGGCATCATACCCTTAATCTCTAGCTGGTCGAGTTCATTCTTAAGAACAGAATTGATCATCGGGTTGAACTGCTTAGGATCACTACTCTGAGTGCCATTCAAGCCATATCGCTGCATCACCTTAAATGCCGCATTGCTCATATCATTCAGGAACTCCGGATTCCGGTAGAGCTTGCCAAACTTCTTCTGCAAACCAGAAAGTACCTTTGCAGGATCCTTGGCCTCGTTTGCCTCATACTGAGCACCAAGTGCTGTACCCAAACGAAGATTGGCAGGAATAAACTGACTTCCTTCCATTCCCTCCGTAAATGCCTTACTGCCTGCCTCCTGAGCCTTGTTGTACTCATCCACTACAGATGAATCCACATACTTTTTGATAACGCTAGAAAGAGCATCATTGATGTCCTGATTCATCAGTCTGTCCTGTACATTCTCATCGTGAGAATAGAGGCGTGTTGCGATGCCCTCGGCTATATTGCGGTAGTTTGGACCATATTTGTTCACCAGACTCTGTACCATAGCTGGCTTCAGGAACAGAGCCACATAGTCATCATAGCTGATACCCATGCTGACTGCCTCCTGCTTCAACTTATCCTGCACACCGTGGCTATACCATTGCGCTTCAATACTCTTCTCTGCATCCTGCACAGTATCATCAGGCAAAGAAGAAACTACCTGGTTGGTAACGTCCATGGCAGAACGGTTGGCATATCTGCCCAGAGCAGACTGCACAATCTTCACTGCCTCCTCATTGCTATTGGCAGTACCATCAGCCAACAAGTCGGCAACCATATTTTCAAAGTAAGTACCCTGCTTATCCGGTCTCTGCTTCCAGTTCTCCAGATAGTTGGCAAGTTTGGCATCCATCAACCCCTCATTATTCACCACACCGGTTGGAGTTGTAACAGGAGCCGTATCTTTAGATTCAGGAGAAGCCGCATTAGCTGATGATGAAGGAGAAGTTTCTTCCTTCACTGGCTTTTCCTCACCTTTTACAACCGGCTGAGAAATCGCTGGCGATGGCTGATATGTTCCGTTGCTCGTCTGAACGCCAGTAGGAATCATACCCAAGGCTTTTGCAATAAGCCCAGGCTCCTTGTCTGCAGTTTCCTGCTTCTCTTCCTCAGGCAAAGTACCAGTCATCCATTTAGTAAACCATGATCTGTTATCTTCCTTCGGCTTTTCTGCAGCTGGTTTCGCTGCTGGTTGAGCCACCTGCGGCTTAGTCTCTGTAGAAGCATTCTGCCCTACACTCTGAGGCGTAGTAGAAGCAGCTACCTGCTGAGCACCACCAGAAGTAGATGGAGCTGGCTCCAGCACCATCTTGTCAAAGTCTTCCAGTGTTCCCACATCATAGCCCATGTTCTTGGCCTCATTGTAGTACCAGTCACGATCTTCCTTGTTGTTCAGATCCTTTTTGAAGTCATCATAGCTACCTACCTCATAGCCATTGTTCTTGAACTCATTATAAAAATATTGTCTGTCTTGCTCGTCAAACATACTTTATGTGATTTATGATTAATATTCCGTTATTTTCTTCTCGATGGTGGAACCTTGCTGCCACCGCCCCTACGTGAAGGAGGAATCTTACTGCCACCACCTCCTCTTCTGGAAGGAGGCGTCCGGTCAAACTTCATCTGAGCCTTAGCCCATCTGGAAGCCTGCTGGCGATTCTTATCATTAGCCCAAGTGCCACCGCGGCCATCATTGCCACCTATAGCCATACCATTGTTCTCAGCCCACCTATTTACAAGTTTCCTAAACTTAGGGTTGTTCACATACTGGGTATTGAAATCATCCGCTTCCTTCTGGTTGGCATTCTTCTGCTTCTGTCCCTCTGTTTGCGAATTGATATGCCTAACTTGCGCTCCCTTCACCACTACACTGGCATTATGATCAGCAGCTCCGGCATTGGCATTGTTCTTTTGAGCTGTCAGCAAATCTGCCTTCTTGCCTCTCAAAGCATCCTCGGTTTCCTTCCGGGCTGTACTGAGTGCAGCCTGGGCTGTAGCGGCATTTCCCCTAGCCTGCTCTGTCTGAACCTTAACAGGAGTAAGAGCCTCCTCCTGATTCTTCTGTGCCCCTCGATAAGCAGCCAGTGCCTCATTAGCCTTGGCAGCAGCCTCCGCCTGCAACTGAGCCTGCCTGTCTTGCCGGTCCTTGTAGATATTCAGCAGCATCTGATCATAGCCCTTAGCTCTCAAAGCATCTGTAGCCTCCCTGATCTTGCGCTGGCGGTCGGTAAGCTCTTGTGCAGATTCAATCTTCTGCGATGGCGCACCTTGTGTAGTACCGATGAAATTGCCAAGATGCATCAGGAAATTGCTCCATTGCTCCATCTTGGCCTGCCTCTCCGCTTTCTTCTTCAAGGCTTCATTGGCAGCTACGGTTTTATCTCCATCACCCAGAGTATTGAGCCATGGCATAAACACGGACCAGTTACCATCACCATTCTTTTGGTAATCTCGCATGATGTCATAAGGCTTCATCTGCCGCAAGAGAGGGTTCTGCTCTATCTCGCTGTAAGGTCTGCTCCAGTCTATCTTGATACCCTGGTTAGGCTCCACCTTGGTAACTTCCTCGGTTGGCTGCTGGGCAAAAGATTCCTTGCCACCATTCCCAGTAATACCGGTCGTATCTATGGCTGTACCCTTTCCCGGTTCTGTATCAGTTGTCTGAACTGGTGCTGCAACCTCCGGCTTCACCGCATTATCATCAGGGAAATCAGTAACAGGAGTAACGGCTGTAGCCGGACGCTTAGGAGTTAAATCATCTAATGTAAATCCCATAACATCCTCCTTTCTTAAATAGGTAACTTACTTGCTGCACCTGCCAGTCCGCCAGCGGCATCCGTGATACCCTGTGCCGTTGAAAGTCCCTTGTCACGCTTGGCAGTAGCGATGTAGTTAGTCATCTGGTCTATCTGCGAATCTGCAGTATTCCACACATTTTCTTTAGTCTGAGCGCCCTGTACGGCAGCTTCCTGCATCATCTTGCCCACCTGCTCCTGAGCAGCCTGCTTGCTCAGCGCCACCGCTTCATCAGTTCCACCACTCACGATATTGGTATTCCTGGCCGTCTGTGTAGCGTTATCCAATACCTGCTGGGCATTGGTCACGGCTACCTGATTCTCCGCTGTCTGCGTAGGATCCTGATAATACAGATTGTCACGGTGATCCTTCACCTGCTGCAATCGGTCTTGATACATCTGGATATACTGATCATATCCTTTGTTTCGCGCTTTAGCAGCCATCAGTCCACCTGCAGCTGTGGCTACACCGCCTAAGATTCCGCCTACAGAGCCGGTAAGCCCCTTGGCAATTTTTCCAATAAGTCCCATAAAAATCGATTTTAAATGTTTAAACAGTGTAAAAGTAATGCGTTTTTCGCTAAGGTTTTTGATAAATTGCGCAAGTCGAGCACCTACTTATCCATTTTTTCGCTATATTTGCACCAGAAAACTATCAGTAACATCAAATAATTAGGTAATATGGCAGCACAGAAAGATAATGAATCCAATCAAAAAAGCAAAAGAAAAAAGACTGGTGGACGTAAGGCTGGTACGCCCAACAAGGTAACGAAAAGTGTCAGGGAAAGCCTCCGTGATGCAATTGTAGGCTATCTCAATGGCAGTAACGAGAATGGATATTCTCTGGAGAATGATCTATATTCTATACAGGAGCCAGCCGGTCGCTTGGCGATGGTGGCAAAGTTCCTACCCTATGCAGCACCAAAATTGCAGTCAGTTTCATTCAATAGCGATGAAACTCGCAATCTGTCGGTAGAAGAAACATTCATGAAGCTTGAAGATGATTTCGAGAAGCAGGAAACCACCATCAATATCAAGAATCTCAAAATTGTTAATAATGGCTAAAACGCAAATCGGGCAGCCCTCTCTAAATTTTTCGCTACTTTAGAGAAGACTGTCCTCTGTCAGGAAAATGGGTAAAACCGCTAGTTTTTAACCCTTATTAGTCTTATATTTAATCGTATTAACCAAATTACTCTATTTAATGTCACGCATCCGTTCAAAGTACTTAGTCTGGTTCTTGGTCACGTTCTTCACCTTGATCTGTATAGTGCAGATCTTAGGCACAGTATCATTGATATTATCCATTAGCTGCCGTATAATGTCATCCGTATTCCGGTAGCCCTTGCCATCCACATGAGCCACCACTTCACCCATAAAGTAGGCATCAGCACAAAGTTCAAACGTCTCCTCCACCTTTTCAAATACAGGAGCATGATACTCCTGCGTTCGTCTGCTCGGATCATTGGTGAAGAAGACCTTCTCCACCACCTTCTCATTCAGTTCCCAGGCTCTGGAGAAGTCCGGCTTCACATAACCGCTCGTAATCTTATGAGTAGTTGCATGGTTCATCGCAAATCCTATCTCTGCATAGTTGGCACCTATATCATTCTGTGCGATAGTGGCCCAAGTATGGCGAAAAGTATAAGGTGTATAAAACTCATCATCAGGCATACCCAGATAGTTTTTACAGATACTCTTAATATAAATACCCAAATTCGTGCCCATTGACCGGGAAGTAGAATATCTCGAATGAAACGTAAAAAGATAAGGATCATTCGACTTTGATAGATATTTCTCCAAAGTAGGGTAAAGCATTTCAGGAACCCTCATTTCTATATAGGCCTTATCACTACGATGCGTTCTTGTCTTTTTCCTCTCATAATGAAGAATACCATCATAGTAGCATTCCTTCTTCATATCCAAAAGATCAGCTACATTTATACCAGCTAAGCATAATATCATCTTACATACATCTAAAGCCAGCTTTTGCCCTTCGAATTTTGGTGTAACCGCAAAGAAACTTCTGCACTCCTCTAAAGTAATAGCTCGTTTATTAGGTACAGTCATTTTCTCTATCTTGATCTTATTCCAAGGATTGTACTTAATTGGCATCAAACCTGCTTCCTCATCATTATACTTCCTCATACCTTCCATATATATACGCTTCATCAGAGTCGGATAATAGCATTTGCAGCTATTCTTATTCTCCAGGCTTTTAAGCCATTCTGTCAGAAAGCGTACAGTCATCTGAGAAAACATGAGCTTATTTGTTCCTGCAAAATTTTCAAGATTATGCAATCCACCCTCATAGACAAGAAGAGTCGTATGTTGTAATGTTCCGCTAAGTGAATCTATAAAGGAACGTGCAAAGTCTGAAAAGCAAATATCCTGTGACGAAGACAGCAGATACTCCCTAACCTGATACACCGTCCAACCGGTTATATCTATCTTATTCAATTTTTCAATCCACTCATTGATTAGGGTCATACAGGATGCTAGCACAAAAGAGTCTTTCACCTCTTTTGTACTCTTGACCAATCCCTTGTCACCAACAAACTTATCGGTCTTAACTAACAACTTCTGACGATTATGCAAGATACGAATATAAACAGGATAATAACCATCAGATCGTTTCTTTGATACTATAACTTTAAATGTTGCCATATCACTTTATTTTTTGCAACTGTTTTGCAACAATCGTTCGTTTTTGGCGTGTTTTACGTGTCAAACACAACAAAAAAAAAGCACCTTCAAACATCTAAGAATCAAGCTTTAGAGCAAAAACACCTAATTATCAACACTTTGCAATTTTCAGCTGTTAATGATAAGCGTTATTGTCATATTTACTTCTATTTACTAATATATTAGATGTACCAGATGCAACAATTCTGCAACAATTTATGATTTATTATTTAAAAACATTATATTCTGCCTGTATATGATGAACTGTGCCATCCTTATCCTTGCATCTTATATCTATGGTCAGCTCATCTTTCGAAGAACCTTCACCCTTCTTTATATAGAAGTAACTTCCTTCTTGAATAGAGCTACTATACCATTCATACCATTCTTGCGTACCTGTTTCATTATCTACAAGTACCAGGTTTATTACACAATCATTTTCTTTCTTAGTTAAATCAATCTTTTCGCCATAAGTTTCATTATTTGTACTTATCCGCAAATGAACATCATTTTTTTCATTTCCTGTATCACAAATAAAACCTCCTGGTCCATAGCTTGCAAACCTCGAATAACTATACGGAGCCTCATCATAGCTAAATGTATAATGATAAGAAGGCTCATTTTGCCAGTTCTCAGATGGGAAATAGCTGTTCTCCGGAAGTTCACCACTATACCTTACCTTTAAGGTATGTTCATAACCATGATCTCCTGAATAGACCAAATCAATGGTAAGCTCTATATGATTTCCTTTTCTAGTCAGCTTATAATAGCTTCCAGCCTTAACATTAGAGTCACCTCCCCTCATCCAATACGTTTTTTGTCCGTCTTTGAATCAATCTGAGACGAATATTTACCTGTAGTCAAATCAACTTTCTCACCATAAATATAATTCGTACAACTAAAAGAAAGCTGCTTCTGGGGATTCTCAGAATCCTCTAAAGCAAAATCCAAAATAAAGTATTTGTCTGTAACAGGAAATGAAGTATAAGGAGAACCCACCTCAACATAACTCACATTATAGGAAGTTTTATCCCATACCACTGCAGCTGATCCAGATTCTCCATCCAGCGACTCCTTGCTACATGAACTTAAGAAACATAGCACACCAATAAATAAGAGTGCTAGAAAATTAATTCTATATCTTTTCATTTTATTTCATTTATTAATGATTATACGCTCTTCTGAACCCTTCCTTTAAAGCCTCAGCAATTTCAAACTTATATCCTTTGCCTTTGGCGTTTATCTTCACTAGGTCATACTGCCTATCGAAGGGCAGATGATAAATCTTTTGGCCTGTATTATGATTCACATTGCACTTGATTGCTGGGAATTGCTTTAAAGCAAGATGCCTAATATGAATATTTAACATCTTAGCACAGTCTTGCGCTACAGGAGATACAGGACCTGTTACATACAGCCAGGGTTCAACATCGGGATCAAAAAGCTTCCTATTATTCACAAAAAGCCATTGAGCATAGGAGCCGAATAATTGAAAAACAACATTCTCCCTAACTGGCGTACTCCAATTTTTACATTGCACAACTAGAATTTTATCTGAGTTTTTAGATGTAGCAATAATGTCTCGACCTTTATCCTCCAACTTTTTATTTAAGCCTTCTTGAATAATGTCATAGCCTTCATTATATAAGATGTATGAGCAGAAAATCTCATAGTTTCTACCTTTTTCCCAAGATGTCCACTTATATTTTTCCTCGTTAATATATCTATCCACGGCAAGCTGTTCTCTTCCTACTTCCGTAAGATGATTATACTCTTCGTCTGAAAGCCAATTCTTAATGTTGCATCTTTTCTCCTCTTCTTGCACATAATTAATGTATGCTTCATCCTCATTGTACTCTCTTAACTCCGGATATATAGAAAGAAGATACTCAAACTTATACTGATACTTAAAAAGCTCTGCTAGTTTTTGGGCATGTACATCGCAATATTCATGAATGTGCTCCAAAGCATGCGCCCTAAGATGAGCAACATAATCAAATGGATTCTTTGCCTTAACTATCTGCTCAAAATCAACAACTTTCCGATTCAGTTTTTCGATGTCACACTTAGTACATTTTTGATTAGATAAATCTGCAGTCTGTTTATCTATCATTCTTTGTTTTGATTCAACCTCAGATTCAAGCTGCCTTATCAACTCCACCTGCCTAGCATTTAAATCTGCCAATAGCAAATTCTCGTTTTTTATCTTTTGCAGTTCTATACCTTGCCGAGCAAAATCAGCCTTCCAGCTTTCTATTTGATTTTTGAGCATATCTATAGTACTATTGATGAATATCATATCAGCAACAGGTTCGTTCTTTTGGTATTTTCCCAATAATAATACCGCTATGATTATCACACATAGACCTATAATAATGAATAATACGCCCACCATATCACTCACCACATTTTAATTATCCTACATGTACCTGGCTTCTAGCCGAAAGGCCTTGAATCTCCCTCAGCACCTTATTCTCCGCCCTTAGAGCTATTACTTCTCGTTCCAATTCATTCATATCTACTACACTCTTATTGGCCAAAGAAGGCGCTTTCTTTTCTGAACTAAAAAATTCAGCAACATCTACACCAAGGACTTCGGCAAGGTTTTCAACTGTACTAACTTTCACATCAGCACCATTCAGGAGGTTATCCAACGTGGTTCGACTAACCTTCATCTTAGAAGCAATATCAATTTTGCTCAGTTTGCTGGACGTTACGATGTCCACTATTCTTTGCACATTCATATTAAAATCCTTTAAATGTTCAACAAAGTGGGTTAATAAGTATTAATTATGCCCACCAAACTATACACTTTTAAAAAGTTTATTGTACTTTTGCACCGTAAAGTTAATAAATAAATAAATAAACACCAAATAAAATAGGAGAAAAATAATGGTAGAAAAGAAAATATTTTTGGAATCGGTGAAAACCGATGATGGATAAAAGATAAAAAGGGAAGGCCGCAACTCCTCCCCTGAAACTAGAAGAGACTTAATCGTCAACAGGTATTACCAGGCATCTGGCAAAACGTGGGCGAATAACTGTTCCGTCCTTCTTACGAGCGTAATGACGGAATATCACTCCCTTCTTGTTTACTTTTGAAACCTTATCCATAATAAACAATGTTTGAGGTTCTCGACCATTCGGTCGATGGAATATCGCACATCCGCTATCTGTTCGTTGCGATACATCAAAAAAAGCCCCTTGTTGCGGAAGGGGCTTAAATTCTAGCTTTTACGTGTTTATGGTGATAGCGGTTCACCCAAACAAAGCCATTACTTCAAAAGTTTCGGCTGCAAAGTTAATAAATAAATAAATTAATGCCAAATAAAATAGGAGAAAAATGATGGAAAATCTGAAAATAACTCATATTGACTGGAAAGCCATAGAAGATAAATATGGCAATCGTCCACTCACTAAGGCAGAAGTAAGTGATCTTCTACGCATATCACTGGAAGCTCTTCAACATTTCCTCAAAGATGGTCGTATTCATTATCTCTGTACACCACCCGGAGGATATTTCAGCCTTGAAGAAGTCAAGAGCTTCGCTACAAAAGTTCTCGGCATCAAGGATGGCTCAAACATACATGACACAGAGCAGCAGGAAGATGATAAGGAAAAGCTTGCAAAGAGATTTGAGCTGAGAAAGAGACTGTTCAAGGTTATGCACCCTGAGAAAAGCAATTGGCTAACGGTTGACGAAAATATCAATTGGTCTAGGTTTGAAAGTTTTTTCGATTGGATCTACGATTCCCCTACGATAGAATGGGAAGGAAAGATCTTCTGCCTGGCTGAAATATATCACTCGGAAAGATCAATAAGATGTGTCATTGGTGATGCAGAGAATCTCTACAACAAGCTCAAATAAATACGTATCACCCATTACAAAACTGAATATGGAAACAAAGAAAGATTCACTATCAAGAAAGGAGGCAAATAATGTATATAAGTAAGACTGTTACGACTGATGTTGATGTATGTATAGAAGTTGATCCAGAAGATGTTTTAGACGAAATGTCTATGGAGGAAATACAGAGCTATTACAAGAAAAGATTCAAGAATAGCATATTCACGGATCTGACGGATGAAGAAATCAAGGAAGTACTCATCGAGCTCATCATCGGAAGATGCGCAAGGAATATGGAAAGTGACAATCAGACCATCAAGGAGTCCATCAACTCCCTCATGGAACAGGTATTAATATAAATAAGGTATAGATATGGCAAAAGAAAGAAACAAGACTCCACTCAGAGCAGTTATCAGAGATCTGTCCGAAGGAGAATCCATAGATTTTCCCATCGACAGATTGCAATCGGTCAAAACCACCTGCACAGATCTCGGACTCATCTATGAACGCAAGTTCAAGACCAAGACCAACAGAGTGAAGAAAACAATAAGTGTAACACGAATCAAATAACAAAAGATATGAACCAGGTAGTACAAATTCAGTTCGAGGATAAGATGATGTCCTTCGACACCTTCCTGTCTGCCATTCGTAACGTGGTGCAGGAGGAACTGGGAAAGGCTGTTGGCAAGCGGCCTTTCGTGAGCCAGGCCAAGGCGTTCAACACCTACGGCAGGCGAAACGTAGAAAGATGGGTAAAAATGGGATATGTCAAGGAACACTGGAAATACAACGAGGAAGGCAAGCCCACCAGATGCCACCTCCGTATCTCAGAGCTGGATGCTTGTGCCAACAAGGTTCAGGACTTCGTGAAACATCCAACCGGACACATTAATTGATATATATAACGTATTTTTGTTGTAAAATATGCTGTCGGTTGCGTGAGTAAGTGACAAGCTGATTCTATTTAGTTTTTCAAGGTTCAAAAGGGTGCCTGGATATACCAGATAATATGCGAAGACTGGCGATCTCTTTATGATTCTTGCAATTTATCTGCATCCAGGCATCCTTTACCCTACAACACGGACGGTAGTGTCTTTGCCCATTGGGGGCGATGTCCATTATAAAAAATCCAATTGATATGCTTGACTACTATTTGTTTTGCTTTTACACATCTGCGAAAAAGGACTAAGCAGAGAAGACGATGGGTTCGAATCCCTAACCGCCCACAAACTTTTAAAATTGAACGATTATGAAGAAATTGAAAATGATTCTATGCATCAGCCTGTGGAGCTGCATCATCTTCACCGGCATCAAGATGCTATCCCAGGGCATACACGATGAAAACGTGGTAGCCCAAATGTCTCAGAGTACATACGATGAGATTGTAGATACGCTCACCCTGCGCAACAATGGCTCCAAGCCAAACGAGCACCAGATAGTAACCTACTATTATGAGCGAATCACCAAATAATAACTACGCACTCCGGAAATGCCTTCTATGCAAGGATGGCCGCAACTGCATCAACGGCAAGTACTGCCTTAAGCATAAGTGCTACGTCCACCACAGAAAGCATCTACCATGCGAATAGATTGAGTTTATAATGAATCACGCTAGTTTATTCAGCGGAATCGGTGGGGCTGAGGTTGCAGCATCTATGATGGGATGGCAGAATCTATTCCATTGCGAGATACAGGAGTTCCCACGAAAAGTATTAGACTACTGGTTCCCAAATTCTGAAAGTTATGAAGATATTACCAAAACAGACTTCCGAAAGTGGAAAGGAAAAGTCGATGTTCTCACCGGAGGATTCCCCTGCCAGCCATTCAGCGTTGCAGGCAAAAGAAAGGGAGCAGACGATAACCGCTACCTCTGGCCGCAGATGCTACGAGCGATACGGCAGATACAGCCCACTTGGGTCGTTGGTGAAAACGTTGCTGGAATCAAGACAATGGTGGAGCCCGGCCAAGAGATTAAGATGGGACGCACAGACAATCTCTTCGAAGAGAATTACCTATACCGAGAGAAAAGCCGATTCACACTCGAAAAAATCTGCCAGGATCTTGAAGCAGCAGGATATACAGTCCAGCCGCTTAATATTCCAGCTTGCAGTGTCGGAGCACCCCACAGAAGAGAAAGAGTCTGGATTGTTGGCCACCGTGCAGATGCAGGGTCTCAAACGATGCAACCCAAAAGGCAAGACAGAGTTCCTGCCCCTGGATCTCCTTCCCACGCCCACCGCACTCGACAAGGCAGGAGGCCGCATAAACCGCAGCCCATCGCCAGGAGCCGCCCAACGTCCAACCTTGGCATTAGCCGCAAGAAAAGGGCTCTTGCCAACACCTTGCGCCAAAGAAAGCATAAAGGCATACGGCAATGCATGGGTTCCGCAGGTGGCATACGAAATATTTAGAGCTATAGAGGCAGAAACTATATAGAATAGATCAAGGTAAAGTAATATATTCCAAATAAAATAACATAAATGAAATCAGATGGCTACATATTGACTCCCGAACTGCTGCAATGGAGATACTTCCATCGCCCGGTTGTCGTGCAGGTGCTTATCCACCTGCTCCTCTCCTCGGTCCACAACGAGGCAGGTGCTGTAACCCTCTCCTATCGCGATCTTGCCCTGCAGCTACGCACCACGGTGAAGACCATCAGAGTAGCCATAGATACGCTGGTTGCCGACAAGATCATCACAAAATGTTCTTCGCCCAGAGCCTCAACCATAGTGTACATTAACAGTTCACACCCCCTCTCCCACTGCATCATACCATGGCGAAATGACGTAAGGGCACAGAGAAAAAAGCCACAAACATCTGCTAGCCAAATAGTTTTGGTGGGTCAGCCACCCGACAAGGGCACAGATGGGGCACAACAAAGGGCACAAGCTAGGGCACAGCAGAAAACTGGGGCACAGCAAAGGGCACAAGCTACGGCACAGATAGGGGCACAGATTAACACTCCCGAAACCCCTTTAAATAAAGGAGATTCAGAAGATTCCGCAGCAATCAGGGGCACAGATGAGGGCACAAGTAAGGGCACAGACAAGGGCACACTTGCGAGAAAAGGGAAGAAAGAAACGAAAGAAACAAAAGAAAGCCTTTCCCCCGAACCCCCTAACAAAGAAAAGAAAGAAAGAAAAG
>ERZ1035027.93-NODE-93-length-58136-cov-48.399873_pt1 | contig 58136 bp, 54 predicted proteins | sample MGYA00520604_ERZ1035027 | MGnify/ENA primary metagenome ERZ1035027 (study PRJEB33766, sample SAMN09781743) | gut metagenome | biome: gut microbiome | host: Homo sapiens | place: Madagascar | study: EMG produced TPA metagenomics assembly of the PRJNA485056 data set...
TATCAGGTCCTCTCTAGATGTTAGCTTTTCGCCCACTACAGTTGACAAAAAGCCTTAATATTCACCTAGGAATGAAAGAGTTTTTTATCGTCCCTAACATCGCACTCATAGTCGTAATCCAGTTTTTTCTCTTCTTTTGTTAAACGTTTAAAGACTTTTTCTTCCGAAAGTTTGCCTTTTTTATCATAGGTAAGGACATTGATTTTATCGGCATTAACCTTATAGTGAACCATCTCTTTAAGAAATTCCTTATAAGTCTTAATATAGACTTTTTTACTATCGTAGATATCAGATTTAGTGGTATATTCGTCCACTTTATAACGATTATCTACAGCTTTCTCAACGACTTTTGTATAATCAACCAAAGATATTGTTGGTTCGAGCGTTCTAGACCAGTTACCAAAACGGAAAGCTTTTTCAGTATCATAATCCAAGTTAACCGCACCAGCCAAGGTATATTCATAAAATTTCAACTGATTGCCTTTAACTTTAACAAAATCACCGTCTTTTAGCTTACTTTTCTCATAGGATTCCATACCATCAATCATCTTTTTCTTGTCCTTATCATAATATCGATAACTTTCTTCTGAGATTTCACCTACCTGTAGGTGGACATCGGCATAACCACCAAAAGAAAGTGAAATTATTACAACTGCTCCAATAACAGAAGCAATAATGATTATAACTTTCTTAGATAAGCCTTTTTTAGATGCCACAATTGGTGTCACTTATTCAGTTACTGGCTCACTCACCTAAACTTGTGGCTGACTACTCTCTGCCACAGGCTCTGAGGCTATAAATTCGCCGTTCGCTTTGGATTGTTGAATTTCTTCTTCGGTTAGTTTGCAATTATTGATTGTTTTGAAATAATCTAACCACTCTGTTTCGTTCATAAAAGTCCCTTTTTTCATTGATACTCCTATTTTAGCAGAAAAATGCCAAAAATCTATTTGACCATTTTCATAAAAAGAAAAACAGTACCTGACTTTAGGCCTGATACTGCTTTATTAGACTTATGAATGTTAAATTCTATCAACGCTCTTTTTACTGCTACTGCTACCACTAGAGCTTGATTTTGAATCGCTACCATAGTCGTCACTATAGCCGTAACCATAATCATAATAGTCCTTGAAGTCATCGTATTGATCACTATAAGACTTCAGCTCTTTCTTATAATCTTTGACAGCATCGTCATAATCATCCCAACGTTTGTCTGTATCAGATTTACTTAGACGTTTAAAGGTAATACGTGACTCAAGCTTCCCTTTTTTATCATAAGTAGTCAGAGTGTATTCATCACCATGTTTGACATAAGTACGTTTTTCCCTCAAGGTATCTTTATATTCTCTTGTTGTTTTTTTAACGACTTTGTCAGCTACCTCTTTGGTATAGAACGAATAGTCTTTTCTCATCTTTTTCATGAAGTCTTTTGTGACATCTTCGACTTGATCCGCATTTAAAACTTGACTTTGTGTTTTATTCCACGGATCAAATATCTGAGGAACATCTATCTCATAGTCCATCAAACTAACATATGATTTATTGTCACCCTCTACTAAATTGTAGGTTCTAGATTGATTATTCTTTACAACTACAAAAGACTGCAAATCCAAATCTTCGTCCTTGTATTCATCTATGCCATCAACCATCTTGTCTTTATCATCATCACGATAAGAATAGGCTACTACCTCGTATGTTCCATCCGCAATCTTACCTGATTGGTAACGCCATAGTGAGTAGCCACCAACGATAAGTAAAATCGCTACCAAGGATCCTAAGACTGATGCCAAAATAATCTTAGTTTTCTTAGACATACCTTTTTTAGGGGGGACTACTTGTTGGAAAGTTGTTGCCGCGTTGACAAACTGAGGCTGTTGTGTCATAACAATCACAGGTTCAGCTGGCTCAATCGGTCTTTGCTCCGTCACTTGTCCATTTGATCTAAAAACGTTAGGTCGTTCAAGGATAAACTCGCCTGCTGCTTGAGCTTGAAATAACTCTGCGGGAGTTGGTTTACGACCGTTGACTAATTCAAAGTACTCAATCCACTCTTGCTGGTTCATAATAACATCCTTTTTTATTGGTCTACTGTTCTATTGTACTAAAATAAATAGCCAAATAGTATTTGACAATTATCATAAAGACTGTAAGTTTCTTTAACAAATCTTTAGGCTATGATTCTCCATAGAAAAAAACTGCTTGATCGGTTTACCTATCAGCGCCAGATACGATAATTTCTATATTAATCCCAGTCCTTATGATGCTCCAAGGCATGCTTATAATCTCACTCATAACCACTTCTGAGCCCTTTAGATTCCTCTGAAGTCAGTCGTTTAAAAATTCTACGCGACTCAATATGTCCATCATTAGCATACACAGTCAGAACGAGAGTATTAGAACGCTTTTCATAAACTCATTTTTGCTTCTACATTTTTTTATAACCATCCACACACCTTCGGACAGATACTTCTTTTACTCTTGAATACTCCTCTCCCTTTTTAGAAAGCTTAGCAATATGAGAAATCACTAAGGCTTTATATTCAGAGACTGTTAAATCCTGTTTCAAAGTCCTTGCACGAGGGTCAAAAGTCTGTGGTAGCTTTTCGTCGTGCTCAAATAGTCAAACAAAAGGTTCTCCATCCCTATAAGAAAGATAATAAAATTGACATTTCATATTCTCAACAACTATAAAATTTTCATATAAGGTGTCATTCTTTTCTCCCCACCCAGTCAAATTTACCAATTCATTTGAATATGCCTAAGTAGCTTCGTCTTTTACCATCTGATAGGCGCCATCTGGAATATAGTTCTCTTGATACTTTCAAAATCTTCCCTCTCTAATGGCTATTAAGACTACCACCACAAGGTCAAGAACCGAAATAAGAGCAATATTCCATTTTTTTGCGTTAGTCATTCCTCTTTCCTCCATATTATCCTACTCTATAGTACTATTTTACCAAAAATAGAGAGAAGATCTGTTACTTGGATAGCAAAGAAAAATCGATAGAGAACACTTACCCTCAAAGCTCTTTTCATCTATTTACTTTTTAACATCCTCAGCACCAATGACTGGGTATTCGGTCAATCCTGATGCTACTTCTTCTTCAGCCTGGTCTGATCCTTCTGATTTCTCCTCAAGATCAAACTTAGGTGCATCTTTTTCATAAGCATTAATGATATCCGCAACAACTGGGTGACGTACGACATCATTAGCAGAGAAATGAACAAAATCAATAGCCTTGATTTCCTTCAATTTCTCCATGGCATCGACAAGACCAGATTTAACACGACGCGGAAGGTCAATCTGGCTCATATCTCCATTAACAATCATTTTAGAATTAAAGCCCAGACGCGTTAAGAACATCTTCATCTGCATGATGGTTGTATTTTGCGCCTCGTCAAGGATAACAAAGGCATCTTCAAGGGTTCGACCACGCATATAGGCGAGTGGCGCAATTTCAATAATTTCACGTTCCATAAGACGAGTCGTCTGCTCTTTGCCAAGAATTTGATAAAGGGCATCATAGACAGGGCGAAGGTAAGGGTCTATCTTTTCCTTGAGATCTCCTGGTAAAAAACCAAGGCTTTCACCTGCCTCAACAGCCGGACGTGTTAGAACAATACGTTTCACCTGGCCACGTTTAAGAGCTGTGACTGCAAGAGTGACCGCTAAGAAGGTTTTACCTGTACCAGCTGGACCAATCCCAAAGACCACATCATGGCTTTTAATGCTATCAACATAAACCTTTTGCCCTAGGGTCTTAACTCGAATAGGCTTACCACTGTTGTCCTTGATAATCTCTTCTTCATATAAAGCAACAAACTTATCAATCGAACCATCTTGAGCCATGGTTAAGGCCGCGACAACATCTGAAGTGTTGACTAGCATCCCACGCTCCACTAAAACAAGGAGGGCTTGAATGGTCAAGCGGGCCAATTCGACACTTTCTTCGTCATCCCCAAGGACTTGCACACGCTCTGTTCGGGCATGGATAATAACATTTAGGTTTTCTTCGATAAGTTTTAGATGGCGCTCATTGGTCCCGAAAAGCGACAAGACGTCATCTGGGTGGTTTAGGGTAATTTCAACAGAATACTCTTGCAAATAGAGTTCCTCTCTCTTTCGTATTTTTCTCCATTATATCAAAAAAATCACGCCAGGCGTGACTTTTTGTAATTCTTAATTATGCATTGAATGATACGTGAACGTGGTCATAGTGGTTTTCAGTAACGCTACCACGATCAGGCATTTGGTTCCAAGTATTAGCTGGTCCGTAGATATTGTTTACTGGTGCATAGAATTGTTGTCTGTAGATGACATATGAGATACCTGCATTTGCGATATTGTCTACAGCATATTGTGCAACCTGATTACCAACTTCTGAACCAACTGGTACCATAACGTCAACGGCAAGTCCTTTACCATGGTCTTGTGGGTCACCTTCACGGTAACCACCGATATCAGTAAGACCAAATTGTGCTGCTACCTTTTGACGGAAAGCTTCAGCTTGTGGTTGAAGATTTGGATCCGTTGGAAGTGTATTTGTTGATGCAGGTTGTGCTGCTGGTGCCTCTGAAGTTGCTGGTGCTTCTGAAGCAGCTTCTGATGTTGTTGCTGGTTCTGCCGCTGGCTGTTCTGCTGGCGCTTCTGAAGTCGCTGGTGCTTCTGATGTTGCTGCCGGTTCTGCCGCTGGAGCTTCTTCTTTTACTTCAGGCTGTGCTGGTGTTTCAGCAGCTGGAGTAGTTGCTGCTTCAGGTGTAGCTTCTGCTGACGCAGTGACATGATCAATAGCATCAGAAACTGGTTGCTCAGTTTCTGCGTATGCTGGTGCTTCTGATGCTGATGCGATAGCTTCTGTTACTTCTGAAACAGCTTGAGTTGACTCTTCTGTAGCAGGTGCTTGAGTAGCTGTTGTGTTTACTGTTTCAACTGGAGCTGTCAAGTCCGCTGCAACTACAGATTGACCATTTACAGTCACTTCGTTAGTTGTCAAGTTAGCTTCTGCAACTACAGGTGTAGTTGATGTTTCTGAAGCTGGAGTTTCAACTTTAACTGATACTGCTTGATTATCTGCGTTGTATGTTGTTGTCAAAACTGTTCCAGGGAAAATCAAGTCAATGTTTGTGATTTCGTTGATATTAGCCAAAACATTCACATCGATTCCCATCGCTTCAGCAATACTACCTAAAGTATCACCATATTGAACAGTGTACGTTTGTTGATTATCATTTACAGAGATATCTGCCTTGATTTGATCTACTGAACGCGCTGTCCAGTTAGAAGTTTCATCGGCATGTACGTGGCTGGCAGCAAAAAGTGAAAGTGCTGCAGTCGAGTAAAGAAGTGCCTTTGTAGTTTTAGATTTTGATAACATGTATAATTCATTCCTTTTTTAGCAATTTTAACATCTACAATAATATCACACTTTCCATCAAAAAAGTTGTGATTTACTGCTCTTTAAAGGAATTACTAACTAGTTGTAACAAGCCTAATTTATTGAAAAACATCTGAGATATTTGTAAAAAATGTAACAATTTATCCTAATTCAAATGCTAACCGCTTTATAAAAAGTTGTAAAAAAACAGTTACACCTATGGTAAAGCCCTATCCCTATCAATGTGCTAGATAGTCTTCCCAAATCTGGTCAAATTGACCTAGATTGAAAGAGAAACTAGCCTGATCTTCCAAGTAACGACTAACTTCTTCAAAATCATCGGTATGCTTAGGAAAGATTGAATCTTCAAAAGCCAGATCGGCTAAGATAGCTACCGGTTCATTTGATTTTGGATTACGTTGAGCCATCAGCCAAGTATAAAAGGATTTTCTCATACCTTCTCCTAACCGATTAATTCTGTTCCAAACTGATCTTGTTTGATTTTTTTAGCCTTCATCAAACCACCCAAGGCCTTTTTAAATTGCCCTTTTGAAATACCAAAGGTTGCCTTTATATCTGCTGGTGATGATTTATCGTTCAGAGTCATAAAACCACCGTTGCTTTCTAGGTAGGTCAAAATCATTTGAGCGTCATTTTCAAGCATCTCAAAAGAACGTGGTTTAAGAGAAAGATTAAGGGTGCGATCAACTTCTCTGAAACCAATCACGCGTGCTTCAAGGACTTGACCCAAGCGCGGCTCAGCATAACGTTCTGATGGATGAATAAAGCCAAGCATGTTATTCTCTGTCAGATAGACAAAGGTTCCTGACAATTTAAGACGGTAGGCAATGGCTGGCCATTTTTGATTTTGCATATTATCGTAAGCAGGACCAGCCATACGTTGAAAGACCTCAGGTTCAGCAGGTAGTCCCCAAATACGATCCTTTTTATCAACATCGAGTTTGATATAGAGTTTGTCACCTTTCTTAGGCCAAAGCTCTTTGAGTTCAGGTAAAACATCAAGAGAAACCACGATTTCCTTATCTGGAATTCCTACATCTACAAAAACACCCAAATCCTTACGGACTTCAGTAACCTCTCCCCAATCATAGGAATCACGAGTGGCCTTGATTTCCTTTTGTGTTAGACGTGATTTCTGCTTGCTATCTGTATAGGCGAAACCTGTCACCATATCACCAATGGCATGTTTCCCTTCTTCTTTAGACAAGGCAAAAGTTACACCGTCCTTTTGAACAAAGTAAAATTTGTCGTTTTCATCAGTTACTAGGGCAGTAATGATTGTTCCAAGTAATATATTCATTTTTTTTCCTCTAAAAAGAGAGTCGGACAAGGAAGCTAACATAGTCCATGCTCTTTTGCTTCTGTCCCACTCTCCTTATTTTTCTATTGATTAAACAGTAAGGAGTTCTTTTTCCTTCTCTGCTGTCATGCTGTCAATTTTCTTAACAGCGTCATCAGTTGCTTTTTGGATATCTTTTTCCAAAGCTTTCAATTGATCTTCTGTGATTTCTTTGTCTTTTTCTTGCTTTTTAGCTTCATCCATAGCATCACGACGAATGTTACGGATAGCGATTTTAGCATTTTCACCGACTTTTTTCACTTCTTTGGCTAACTCTTTACGAGTTTCTTCTGTAAGTGCTGGGATAACCAAGCGGACTACAGAGCCATCGTTAGCTGGGTTGATGCCAAGGTCAGATTCATTAATGGCACGTTCTATATCAGCGATTGATCCTTTATCAAATGGTGAAATCAAAAGAACACGTGCTTCTGGAACAGTGATTGAAGCCAATTGGTTAAGCGGTGTTGGAGCACCATAGTATTCCACAGTAATGCGGTCAAGAAGTGATGCATTGGCACGGCCTGCACGGATAGCTCCGAATTCACGGGCCAATGACTCGTGTGAGTGGGCAAAACGTTCTTTTGCTTTTTCAATAATTGCGTTTGTCATGAGTTCTCTCTTTCTTATTTACGTAATTCTGCTTTGTTAGATACAGTTGTCCCAATGTGTTCACCAAAAATAACACGTTTGATATTTCCTGGTTCGTTCATATTAAAGACAACAAGGTCAATGTCATTATCCATTGAAAGGGTAGAAGCTGTGGCATCCATAATTTTCAAACCACGTTTGATAACTTCTACGTGTGTCAATTCGTCAAATTTGACAGCATCAGCGTTTTTACGAGGGTCATCGTTGTAGACACCATCAACACCATTTTTAGCCATAAGGATAGCATCGGCTTCGATTTCAGCGGCACGAAGAGCTGCCGTTGTATCTGTTGAAAAGTATGGTGAACCAATACCTGCTGCAAAGATAACGATACGCCCTTTTTCAAGGTGACGAAGGGCACGACCACGAATATAAGGCTCTGCCACAGATTTCATATCAATCGCTGTTTGAACACGTGTATCGACATCCAATTGTTTCAAACTGTCAGCCATAACAAGGGCATTCATAACTGTTCCAAGCATTCCCGTATAGTCCGCTTGAACACGATCCATTCCTGCTTCAGCTGCAGGTTCGCCACGCCAAAGGTTACCACCACCGATAACCAAAGCAATTTGAACACCCGATTCTGCGACTTCAGCTATTTCTTTAGCCATTGTCTGTACGGTTGGAAGATCAATCCCAACACCACGCTCACCAGCCAAAGCTTCACCTGAAAGTTTAATGAGGACACGTTTGTATTTTGGTTCTACCATGATTTCTCCCTATTAACTATGTTGTTTTTCTGATTTTATTCTTGGCTCAGATTTATCATTCCTAATCCGTAAATGACCATCGTATTAAGAAGAGGATAAATCTCTTTCCAGATTGACAAATGGTCTCTTTATGACAAAGCGAACACTAAATCTTCATCCTTACTATTTTATCATAAATTAGGATTTTCACCTAGTCAAATATTTTAAAAAAATATGTTTACAAGATAACTGTAAAGGTGATGGTGTCATTTTTATAGGAGGTAAAGATTCGCCCTTTAAATAATTTAACCATGCTTTGCGCCATGGATAGACCTATGCCAAAACCACTGTGCTCTTTGTTATTGTGGGACTCATCAATACGATAAAAGCGCTCAAAAAACTTACTATAATCAACTTCCTTACCTTCTTTATAGGTGTTTGACACTTCTAAACGAGCCCTTTTACGCGTTCTTCCAATCTGACGAAGTCTTACAGTAACCGTCCCTTCTGGATCACAATACTTGTTAGCATTATCCACAAGGAGAGTTACAAGTTCAAAGAGAGACTTCTCCTCAGCCTTTACATGGATATCTGGGGCGATATCCATAACGAAGGATTTGCCATCTCGGACGACAGGTCCCTTAAAGTCCTCGGCTGCATCCTCTGTAATATAGGAAAAATCCACATCTTGAAGAACCATGTCCGGCTGCTCTTCCAGACGAGATAGAGCCACAAGAGAATTGACTAGATTGGTCAAACGTGCCACCTGGTCATTAGTTGACTTAGTCCATTCATTCTCCCCTGTCATGAGTTCCTGTAACTCCGTATTAGCAGAAATAATAGCTAATGGGGTTTTCAATTCATGACCAGCATTAGTGATAAAACGCCGTTGCTTTTCATAGTTTCGAATGAAGGGGCGAATGACAATTCCTGACAAAGCACTGACAATGATGACAAAAAAGATAAAAGCAAACAGTGATAAAAGAATAGAAAGACTGAACAAGGCTTGGGAAGAATTGTAATAAGAAGACGTGTCCAAAAAGACTACAAGGATTTTATCTTTGCTGACTTTGCTAACCTGATAACTCAGATTGATATTTTTTTCTCTAATCGTTCCAAGATTATTGGTCAAGCGACTAACTGTCAGAGCATATCTAGCCGCTTCCTCGTCGTTTATTAGGGACGTATGGCTGGTATCCTGGCTAACAACCTTATCATCAGACAAGGTCAAACTGAAAAAACGAAAGCTATCTGATGGAATCTCGCGCCCTTGATTAGTCTCAATTTTTTTGATTTTTCCGAAGCTTCCATTATTTTCTGTGAGTGTGTTGAGGACCTTGCTAATTTCCTGCTCCGTCTGAAAGGACCTCACAGTGTTGATGATTCCCACCGTAAAGATCAAGATAAAGAGGATAGCCAAAGAAGTAATCGTTATAAACTGAAGTCGTAAACGTCTAAACATGGGCTACTCCTCTCTAATTGGTGAGAAGGCAAAAGTCGCCACCTTTTTCACCAAGAATGCTGATATCCGCTTGAATGGCTTGTAATTTCTGACGCAGATAGGAAATATAGACCCAGACAATTGACTCGTCCACATCTTCCTCATCCTCCCAAATAGTCTTAAAAAGGTGCTCAGTCGTTAATTTCTTGGCAGGATTGAGCATGAAGTGGGCCATTAACTTGGTCTCTCTGCTTGAAAGTCGAATAGCGTTTCCAGCTACCAACTCCTGCTCCTCTTGGTCCAATCGAACAGAACCAAGAGTCAAAATTTTGGAAGTGAAGCTCTCACTCACACGACGTTCTAATGAGCGTAGACGAGCCAAAAGTTCCTTAAGGGAGATTGGCTTGGTCAAGTAATCGTCTGCCCCAGCATCAAGCCCGGTCACACGATCATCAATTTCAGCCATAGCTGTCAACATAATGACATGCGTCCTGTCCCCAGATGAGCGAATCTCTTTCAAGGCCTCGATACCTGTTTTTATGGGCATCATAATATCCATAATCATTACTTGATAAGCATTCTGTGCAGCTAGGTCTACGGCCTCTTGCCCATTGAATGCTTGATCCACCTCATAACCTTGATGCTCTAGGGCTGCCTTGTAAACTCGGGAAAGAGCCTCTTCATCCTCAGCTAGTAAAATTTTCAAAGCCATTCTAGTCCCCTCCTTCTTGAATTAAGTTACGGATAGTCTGCATGGTCAAATCACATGAAGCTAATTCATCCGCACAGCGCTTAAGCTCACGGGTAATCATTTCTGGATTCTTGATGTCATGCTTGTACTTCATCTGATGCTCCAAACTGGCCCAGGAATCCTGAGCGATGGTCCGAAGCTGAACCTCAACAAAATAGGTCCCTCTCTCATTTCCTAGCACATCTGGAAACTCGGTTTCTATTTCCAAAATGAGATGGTAAGAACGATAGCCATTGGGCTTAGCATTTAAAATGTAATCTTTTTCGTTATAGATAGAAACGCCAGGGATAGCCTTGATAACATCAATAGTTTTGTAAATATCATCGACAAAGCCACAAACAATTCGAATCCCAATACTGTCACGAATTTCCTTGAGAGCAGATTGGCTGGTTTCAGGCAAATTTTTCCTACGACACTTTTCACGCATAGAATCGCTTTCTTTAATTCGTGAAATGAAATGTTCATAGAGTTTAAAGCCTGTTTCTTTTTTGCTCGCAATATTAGTCGCAATAATTTGGTCTGTTATTTCTTGTAAAATCTTGGGGAGATACTGAGCATATTCCCCATAGATACTTGGAGTTGACATATAAACCTCCTCTAATAGCGTTTCCTAATTATAGCATAGTTAGTCTTAAAAATAAGGAATGAGCCAGACAAGAAGGACTCTAAAGCTAAGAAAAAAATCCAGCCGAAGCCAGATTCATTTTGCTTATCTAAGTTAAATAGCACAAGGCTATTCATCAAGTGATTTGACAAAAGGCCAGTTGCCTAGTTTGTGTGTTTCATAGGTCAAAACCTTATAACCGCATTGCTTGTAGCCATTCTTCCGGAGTCACTGCCAACATCATCAGATACCAGTCGTACTCTGCAGAATCTTCCAGATGTCTTTCGGACTCTTCAACAAAGTTAAAATACTTGAACAACTTAGTGATGCTTATAAAACGAAAAAGCTTAGTCGCCCCATTTTGAAGATAATTAAGCATAGAAATCGTCTGATGCTGTAAAATAGCTGCCGCAACAATGCGACCGTCCTTTTCAGCCACCAAACATGAGTCTCGTTTAATCGCCAAACGCACCAATATTTCCTGCAAGGCTAAGACAAATTCCTTATACTGTTCAGGATTCTTTAAATTACTAGCATTCATCGAAAGACAGAGATAATCTTCAAAAGCATCTGCGCACACTTATGCCACTTTTTAAACTTCATCTTGTCTTGCTTTGCGATATTGCATCTTGGTCTCCTAATCCGTCTGTTCTTTTCAGTATAACACAAAACGTATGACTGACAGTCATACGTTCTATGGCTTTTTGTAAAATCTTATAATTTTATAAGAAAAGTTTAGGCAACTTCTTCTGTAAATTGACTATTATAAAGATCAGCATAGAAACCATCTGCTGCCATGAGCTCATCGTGATTTCCCTGTTCAATAATGTTACCATCTTTCATCACAAGGATAAGGTCGGCATTTCGAATGGTTGATAAGCGATGGGCAATGACAAAGGAAGTACGACCTTCCATAAGCTTGTCCATAGCTTTTTGAATCAACTCTTCTGTCCGGGTGTCAACCGATGATGTCGCTTCATCCAAGATAAGAAGAGGGGCATCCTTAAGAAGCGCACGCGCAATGGTCAAGAGCTGTTTCTGACCAACTGATAAGGTCACAGAATCATCCAAATAGGTATCATAACCCTTTGGAAGTGTGGTGATGAAGTGGTGAACACCGACAGCTTTGGCTGCAGCAATAACTTGCTCATCAGAAATATTCTCTTGGTTGTAAATTAAATTATCACGAATAGTACCTTCAAAGAGCCAAGTGTCTTGAAGCACCATAGAGAATTGATCATGAACGCTTTCACGTTTCATGTCGTTCGTATCCACACCGTCAATGGTGATACGACCTTGGTCGATGTTATAGAACTTCATAAGCAGGTTAACAATAGTCGTCTTACCAGCACCCGTCGGACCAACAATAGCAATCTTTTGTCCTGGCTTGGCAAGAGCTGAAAAATCATGAATAATAGTCTTTTCAGGAGTATAACCAAAGGAAACATGGTCAAAGACTACTTGACCTTTAGTATCTGTCAGCTCAGCTGTCTTAGCTGACTCGTCGTCCATATCTTTTTCTTCCAAAAATTCAAAGATACGACCAATGGCTGCAGTGGCTGATTGGAGTTGTGTAATCCCTTGTGCAATTTGAGAAAGAGGTTGTGAGAAGATACGAACATAGGTCATGAAGGCTACCACATCACCAATAGTCAAGCTACCATCAATAACTTTGATAGCACCCACAAGACAGACCATGACATAACCAAAGTTCCCAATGAAAATCATAAGTGGCATCATAATACCAGAGATAAACTGTGATTGCCACATAGATTTATAGAGCTTATCATTAAGCCCCTTGAAAGCTTGACTACTTTCTTTAGATGCATTGTAGCTCGTTACAACTGCTTGACCCGTGTAAATTTCTTCAATGTACCCATTAATGTTAGCCAAATTTTCTTGTTGGCGTTTAAAAAGTGGTTGCGAGAAGCCCATGATAAAAGCTACTAGAACAAATCCAATCAAGACAGAACCAATCGCAGTGAAAGCCATAGTGACATTTGAGTAGAACATCATAATAATGGCTACTACCAAGAGAATACTTGAAGTAATTAGAGTACCCAGACCTTGACTAAGCGATTGTCCCAAAAGGTCAACGTCATTAGTCACACGAGAGAGTGTGTCTCCTTGAGAATGACTGTCGAAATAATTAAGAGGGACACTGTTGATTTTCTTTTGGATAGCTGTACGGAAACGTTGTGAAAAGCGTTGTGTAACCGTCGCAACCGTAAAACTTTGTAAGTAACCAACAATGGCTGAAATAACATATAAAACAGCCAAGGTCATAGCAATACTTGCTACCTTGTCCAAATCAATGCCTGGAATCGTCCCCATTTTTGTAGGTGTGATACCTTCAGTAATAGTATTGGTAATTTCTTTAAGCTTATCTGGTCCAATAACTGTAATGACAGCTGAAATAATTGCTCCAAAAATCGCTAGGACAAACGGAATTTGGAAACCTTTAATATAGGGTTTTAAGCGTTTATAGGATGATGTTTTTGGCTTATTTTCCATTTTCTAACTCCTCCTTAGACAATTGTGAATAGGCAATTTCTTGGTAAACCTCATTATTTGCCAAGAGTTCCTTGTGGGTTCCTTGACCAACGACCTTACCTTGATCAAGAACCAAGATTTGGTCAGCATCCATAATAGTAGAGATGCGTTGGGCAACAATCAACTTGGTCATCTCTTGTGTTTTTTCAGCCAATTCTTGACGTAACTTACGATCGGTCTTATAGTCCAAGGCTGAGAAGGAATCATCGAAAATCAAGATTTCAGGCTTACGTGCCAAGGCACGCGCAATAGCCAAACGTTGTTTCTGTCCACCCGAGAAGTTAGACCCGGCTTGGGCAACCTCTGCTTTAAGTTGACCTTCTTTATTTTCAACAAAATCTTTTCCTTGAGCCAATTCGAGAGCTTCCCAAATCTTAGCATCATCAAGAGGACTGTTATTGCTCGTTCCCATCGTCATATTTGACATGATATCACCTGAGAAAAGCACAGCTTTCTGTGGAATATAACCGACTATATTATGCAAGGTTTCATGGTCATAATGTCGCACATCGACACCGTCAACCTTGATAGTTCCTTGTGTGGCATCATAAAAACGTGGGATAAGGTTGACAAGCGTTGATTTACCAGATCCAGTCGAACCAATAAAGGCCACTGTGTCACCTTTTTTAGCTTTGAAGCTAACATGCTCCAAAACAGGCTCTGAAGTCTCAGAATAACGGAAGGAGACATCATCGAATTCGACAGTACCCACTTCTTTAGGCTTTTCAGAACTATTTTCAGGATAAGAGACTGAAGATTGGGTATCTAGAACTTCATTGATACGACCAGCTGCTACAACTGCACGTGGAAGAAGAAAGAAAACAACAATCATCATCATGAATCCCATAACAACTTGCATGGCATAAGATGAATAAACCACCATGTCTGAAAAAAGATGGACCTTATTTTCCATGGCACCAGCAATCTTAGTTGGATCTGTTGGAATCTTAACATCTTCAATCAAATGCGCACCAATCCAATAAATAGCCAGTGTCAAACCACTTGATACAGCAGTCATCACCGGTGTCAGTAAGGCAAAAGAACGACCGATAAAGAGATTGTTTCGAGTCAAATCAGTATTGGCCTTTTCAAATTTATCCTCTTGATAACTTTCAGCGTTATAGGCACGCACCACACGAATTCCTGTAAGAGATTCACGCGTTACGCTATTCAGTTTATCGGTCAGCGTTTGAATCAAGCGTTGCTTAGGCATAACCATAATCAAGAGGAAGAGCATGAGAATGGCAATTACTGCCACAGCGACAAGCAAGGCAAGAAGCCAGTTCCCATTTTTATCAGCAATCTTCGTAATAGCCCAGATTGCCATAATAGGTCCCTGTGTAATAACCTGTAACCCCATGGTCAGTACCATCTGTAATTGTGTAATATCGTTTGTCGTGCGGGTCAAAAGACTAGGAATAGAGAATTTCTTAATCTCGGCATCCGAAAAATCTAGAACCTGATGAAAGATATCATCACGAAGACGGGTGGTAAAACTTGCCGCAGTTCTGGCAGCTAAGAAACCAACCACTACAGAGGCCATAAAGCCTGCAAAGGACATTAAAAGCATTCGCATTCCTGGGGCATCCGTATTCCAAGCAAAAATATCCGACGCCTTAGTCCCCTTAGTTGATAAGAGGGTTGTAATGTCAGACATATAGTCTGGAATTTTCAAGTTTAGATAGACGTTCAAGCAAACAAAAATCACCGCTAAGACAATCATGATTAACTCTTTTGTCGTTAAACGTTTAAAGATTTTAAACATAAGTTACTCCTTATTTTTTTCTAAATTCATACGAATTTGGTGAAAGACTCGAAAAGCTGTTTCAGCATCTTCTTTCGAAATACCATCTAACAACTGTTCATGGATAGCCTCTCGGAAATATCCGACATCTTGGGCCTTCTTTTTACCCAAGTCTGTCAGATGAACATACTTGTAGCGTTTGTCCTTGTCAGATGTCACCAATTCAACAAAACCATTTTTCTCCATACGTTTGACCAAATTACTAGCCACTGACTTGGAAATAGATAGTCTTTTCTCAATATCTTTGATAAATATTTCTTTATCTTGATTCTCAAACAAGTACCTGACGGCAAATCCTTGCGGGCCAGCTAAATGCTCAACACCATGGATCTTTCCTAACTCTTGCACGCGAGATTCCATAGTATTGATGAATTCTCTGAATTCACTAAAAGGATCTTTTCCATGCATCTCAAGTTCCTCCTTGAATAATTCTCATGGAAACTATTTTAGTTCTTGTGGGAACTATTGTCAAGAAAAAAGTTCTTATGAGAACTAAAAAAGAGTGAGAAAGAAGATTGCTTTCCACTCTCACTCCCGTAACTTTGATTTTTAAGGCTTTGAACTCTAAAATCTAACAACAGTTGGGCTAGTCTATCTAAATAATAATTCCCTCCAAATGATCCAATTCATGTTGAATAATTTGGGCTGGCATGCCAGAAAAATTTAACTGTTTAGGCATCCATTGTTCATCTAAATAAGCAACCTCAATCGACTCATAACGTTTGGTTGGACGACTTCCTTCTAGAGACAAACAAGACTCCTCTGTTTGAAAAGGTGAGGACTTGCTGACTAAAACAGGATTAAACATAACTAGATTAACAAAGCCGATATTGACGATAATAACACGCTTTTTAACACCGATCATATTGGCAGCCATACCCACACAGGCATCCTTATGAAACTCCAGTGTATCACGTAAATCTTTAGCCAAATAGAGGTCTTCTTTAGTCGCTTCTGTCGATTTTTGTCCAAGGAAAAAGACATCCTTTACGATAGTTTTTATCATCTATTTACTCCCTTTTCATATTAATCACCTTGACCTATTATATCAAAAGGCCTACCCTCTAGTAAAACAGACAAAAAAAGAAACCCGCAGGCTTCTTTTTAGTCATCTTTCCTCACTCTATACAAATAACCAATAAACGCCAAAAGACTAATAGTTGAAACACCCATTGCCAATTTGGCAACTGGGGTATAACTATGGGTCAAAACGACAGCATGCTTACCTGGTGGTAGGACTAGATTAGTTGGATTCTTTTCCTCAGCTAAGTAAGTAGTTACTCGCTTTCCATCAATCCTCACTTCTTGTCCTTTATAGTAGAAAACTGGTAGCGACAAGACTTTAGCTTCTTTTGACTCGTTATCTACTGTAAGTGCTAGTTCCTTTGGAGAACGGCTGATGGTTGACTTAATTTCCTGATTTTCCAAGAAAAGGTGTTTGTCAAATACAAAGCCAAAGGGCACTTCTTTATTGGTGTAATCGCCATTTATATTTTTATAAGTTCCCTTAGCTAGCATTTCTCTCGTGACTTTTGTATTGCTTGGCAATATATTCCTGGCTTTAGTCATCTTATCTTGGACAGTAACAATCTGAAACATATTCAGACAAATACCAAACAAGACAAGTATCGTCGCTGCCTTCATAGACATATTTTCCAAGATATTAGCCAAGGCTAAACTGAAGAAAATCAAGGCAAAACTCCATAATCTCCAAGGAAATTGTAGATTGGACACTGGACTCTCCTGTAATAACTGCCAAGGAAAACTATTCAAAGTTAAAAAAGGTACATTCTAGCTTCCTTATCCTTCACAAAACGCTTAGCAAAGATTAGGCTTAGCACTAGACCCAGGAGATAGAGAAGATTAACTGACGGAGTCCTTAAATCACTTTTTAGAATCAACTCCCAGTTGTCTACCAGACTTAAGGCAGTCTTTGATAGGAGCGGTTTAAAAGTCGTTCGTAGAGTGACATACTTGAATTGCTCTATCATAGGAACAAAGAAGGCTAGAGACATACTAAGAGTGACAAGAGTGGCCTTAATAAATCCTAGAGTACGTCCTTTTTTATTATCCCAAAACCCAAAACTAGCTACCACTGCTATGAAAATCATAAGAGAAGCCAAAAGGACAGATAAGACATGGGAATAGACTAAACCAAGCATGCCAAGAGTCAAAACCCACCATTTCTTATAATATCCAAAAGTTATCAAACGAACGCCAACGAAAACTAGAGGTAAAAAAATCATAGCCAGCGTTTCGCCAACAGCTGCCCGGTAATAAGAATTGTGCAAGAAATAACCCAAAAAGAGATAAAAGGTAACAAATACCATCACCTGTTTATCAGAGTAGTTCATTAAACGTAATCCGTAAAAACTAAGCAAACAAGTTACAAGGCGAACAAGAAATTGAAAACTCATCCAGGCTACAAAGACTGACTGAGTCAGCTTATAGATTATGAAAATAGGATAATAGGTTAACCAGGGATAGAAGGTATTGATTAATTGTCCGGTCCCTCCGTTAGTTGTAAAATTGATAGGACTCTTCCAGACAGTATCCAAGGATAACAGTCGGTTAATGTGAAAGACAATATCATCACCATAAAGCTTGTCCCTAAAAAAGAACATAGGCAGTATTGACGCTATGCTGATCAAGAAACTTATTAAAATGACTGTCTGATTAGTATACTTCTTTCCTTTTGCCCCACAGGGATCCTTTCCAAGACTCACGATTATTCCTCTCGTATTCTAATTCATCAAAATCTGCTCTAAAAAGAGATTTCTTACTAGCTCATTATACCAAAAAAGAACAACTCTCCTCTTCCTCCTAAGTCCGTCTAAAAAAAAAGAAACCCACAGGCTTCTTTTCTTATTTTATTGAGAGGCTATCGGTAATAGTCTATCAATTAAACGATACCTTGTGCTGACATAGCATCTGCAACTTTTAGGAATCCAGCAATGTTGGCACCTACAACAAGGTTACCTTCATGACCAAATTCTTTAGCAGCTGCTGCAGCATTTTCGTAGATACCTTTCATGATATCGTAGAGTTTAGTATCAACTTCTTCGAATGTCCATTGTGTACGTCCGCTGTTTTGTGCCATTTCAAGGGCTGATACAGCAACACCACCGGCGTTAGCAGCTTTGGCAGGACCAAATGATACACCAGCTTTAAGGAAGACATCAATAGCTCCCAAAGTTGAAGGCATGTTAGCACCTTCTGAAACAGCCAATACACCATTTGCTACAAGTGTTTCTGCATCTGTTTCATCCAATTCATTTTGAGTTGCACATGGGAATGCCAAGTCAGCTTTAACTGACCAAACTGTCTTTTCACCACCAGCAGGTGTGAAGGTTGCATTTGGACGAGCTTCTGCATATTTAACGATACGTTCACGTTTAACTTCTTTGATTTCTTTCAACAAGTCAACGTCGATTCCATCTGGATCATAAACAAAACCAGATGAGTCAGAACATGTTACTGCTTTAGCACCAAGACTTTGCAATTTTTCGATAGCGTAGATGGCAACGTTACCAGCACCTGAAACAACTGCTGTTTTACCGTTAAAGTTTTCACCACGTGCATTAAGCATTTGTTCTGCAAAGTAAACAGCACCGTAACCAGTTGCTTCTGTACGAGCAAGTGATCCACCCCAGTTCAAACCTTTACCAGTAAGAACACCTGTGTACTCGTTACGAAGACGTTTGTATTGGCCGTAGAGGTAACCAATTTCACGTCCACCAACACCGATATCACCTGCAGGTACGTCTGTATCTGCACCAATGTGTTTGCTCAATTCAGTCATGAAGCTTTGGCAGAAACGCATGATTTCGTTATCTGATTTACCTTTAGGATCGAAGTTTGATCCACCTTTACCACCACCAATTGGTTGACCAGTCAATGAGTTTTTAAAGATTTGTTCGAAACCAAGGAATTTGATGATTGATTGGTTTACAGATGGGTGGAAACGAAGACCACCTTTGTAAGGACCAATAGCTGATGAGAATTGTACACGGAAACCACGGTTTACTTGTACTTGTCCTTTATCGTCAACCCATGGCACACGGAATGAAACGATACGTTCTGGTTCAACCAAACGTTCCAAAAGGTTTTCTTCAATATATTTAGGATATTTATCGAAGACAGGAACAAGTGAATCGAAAACTTCTTCAACTGCTTGAAGGAACTCAGCCTCATGGCCATTTTGAGCTTTCACTTTTTCAAAAACGCTAGCAACGTACTCTTTACCTGTTGTCATATCAATGTTTCCTTTCAAATAATTACCTTAGTAATTTAATTACATGAATAGTATAAATTTTCAGAATCTTCTTGTCAAGTATTTTTTGTCATTTTTTCGATTTGCATGTTATATTTTATTACATGGATAATTCTTCCTCTTTTGTAAAAACCTATCACGTCAGTAATGTAAGCGTATTACCTTTTTGGGGTGTTCTTTCAAAATTTTTCTCCTTATTTAAAGACTTGAAGCTTAATTTGTTTGAAAAAAACAATTTAGTTATTTTACTATTTCATCTATTTACATTACCTCGAAACTATGTTACCATTAATTTAGTAAATTTACTATATTTAAAAAAGGATAAGCCTATGAAAAAAAAAACATCTGTCAGGAAAGAGTATTAGCATTGTTTTTGGAACCTTTGCTCCAATGCACATGGGACATGTCGACCTCATCACAAAGGCAAAACGCGCTAACGACAACGTCCTTGTCATCGTAAGTGGCAGCAACACACAAAAAGATCGTGGGACACGCACAGGCCTGTCGCTCAACCGACGCTTTCGTTATGTCCGTGAAGTTTTCTACGATGATGAACTAGTCGTTGTGGATAAACTGGACGAAGCCAATATGCCTCCCTATCCAGAAGGTTGGGTGCCATGGGTTAACCGCATCAAAGAGCTTATCACTAAGAATACGGATAGTCCTGAAAAGATTACCTTCTATGTTGGAGAGCCAGAGTACGTGATCGAGCTCAATCGCTACTACTCTCAAGCTCAGGTAGAGATCATCGAACGTTCTATTATCAATATTTCTGCTACTGAGATTCGCGATAACCCTATGGAAAATTGGCGGTTTATCACCAAACCTTTCCGTCGCCACTTTACTCGTAAGGTCCTAGTTGTCGGATCTGCCAGTGGAGGAAAAACAACCCTTGTTAAGGATTTGGCTCGTACTTACAACGCCCCTTGCTCACTTGAATATGCCAGAAAATATCAAGAAAAGTATAATGTCCGAGATGACGAGTTAGATACCAATGATTATATTCACCTCTTAACCGATCAATATGCCCAGACAGCTGAGATCATTGACAAGGGGCAACACTCAGGGCTTATTTTTGCAGACACCAACTCAACGGTCACTAAGGTATATATCGACTACTATCTGAAAGAAAACATTTCACAAGAAGAGTTCGATATGTTAGATCGACTCTATCAGGTAACCCAAGCTCGTGAAAAGTGGGATTTGATTTTTGTGATACTGCCAAAATCAAACTATGTAGATGATGGTTTCCGTGACATGACTATGGCTGATAACCGAACACGGGATTGGTTTACCAAGCATCTCTTGGACCTACTATCACCATTCAAGGATAAAATCGTTATTTTAGGAGAAAACAGTGATAGTGACAGTTTTTTTGCTGACAACTACCATCACGCCAAAAAAGCACTCAAGGAACGTCTACACATCGAGATTTAGAAGACTGATGTAAAGCAATCATCATTTGAACTTACAATAAATAAAGGAGGAAACCTATGACCAAAACCTTCGAAAACTCTGGTAACGAAAAGGAATTTTTGGACATCTATCAGCGAGAGGAAAGGGATAAGTACGTTAAGCCCTCAGTGACCGTTGACTCGGTTATCTTCCGCTATTATGAAGGAAGAGTCCAAACCTTACTTATCAAGCGAAAAAAACATCCCTTCATGGGGAAATACGCCCTCAGTGGTGGCTTCGTTCAGGAGCAAGAAGACCTCAATCTAGCTGTCTGTCGTGAAGTACAGGAAGAAACATCCGTTAAACTCAATCCTGATCAGATTGAGCAACTCATTACTGTGGGAACACCTTATCGAGATCCTCGAATGTGGACCATTACAGTGGCTTATCTCTGCTTCATGACCTTTAATGACATTCAAGTGGAAAAGGCTACCGATGATGCAACATCTACACATTGGTTAGACATCGCCACGGTAAATGGTCAGCTGCAACTTGTTGATGGCAATAAGCAACTGTCACACGATGACCTCGCCTTTGACCACTGGGAAATCCTCTTAACCGCTATGGAACGTATCAAGGGACGACTCGAATACTATCCAACTATCCTTTCCATTATGCCCGAGGAAAACACCTTGACCACCTACCGTCAACTTTTTGGTACCTTTAATGAGGACTACCTCAAGATGGATTCGACAAATTTCTTGCGCCGCTTTAAACACCTCTTCCAAAAAACAGGACGCCAAGTAGCTACCAGAACTAAAAAGGCTGCTACCTACACTTATCAGATCCCACCAATCTAAAGTAGATCTTTGTTTGACAATTTTTACCTTACATAGTAGTATTAAGAAAAATTAATAAGAGGTATCGTATGAAAAGTTTTACATTAATTAGTGGGATTCTCATTACTCTCTTGGGTGTCTTTTTCTTCGCTAATCCTACAAACCTTCTTGCCATTGTTGGTTGGCTTTTTGCTCTAGTGATGCTCATTTCTGGTGTTTCAAGTCTCATGATTTATTTCAAACGTTATAACGAAAACCGCACCTTCTTCCAACTGCTTCAGAGTATCATTTCCATTGTTTTTGGGATTATTTTGCTATCAACATCAGCATGGGTGCTCTCAGGTGTAGCTGTAACCATTATCGCTTGGTGGCTTCTTGTCTCAGCCTTTACACAAGGCTTTCAAGCTTATCGCCAACGTCAATTCGGCTTCTCAGGACAACCTGCCCTATCAATCGCCTTGATTTGTCTGGTATTCGGTCTCCTACTCTTTAGTGCCCCGTTTTTCTCAGCCTTTCTTATTGGGCGCTTGGTAGCTTCCTTAATTATCTTTACGGGTGTTTCAGTCCTCTCCTTCTCATTCCGCTTGTGGTAAGAAGAAACCAGACACTACATAAACATAAAAAAGCCTTGCAAATGCAGGGCTTTTGTCATACTTTGATTACTAAAGAGCTTATCCTTCTAGCTCACTCAAATACTCATAACGTTCATACTTTTCAAGTAAAGTTTCGTTGGCAGCCTCCAAATCACGTTGAAAGGTAGCTAACTGTCCATAATCGCTAGCATTTTCAAGCATGGCTGCTTCAATCTCTTCGATTTTGGCCTCAAGGTCAGCAATCTCGTCCTCAATGGTTGCCCACTCTTGTTTTTCAAAGTAACTCATGCGTTTTTTGTCTTCTTTGACTTTTTCAACCTTAACGCTAGCTTGTGCTTTTTCCTTCTCAAGAAGGGCTGATTGCTCTTGTAAGAAGGCTTTTTCATCAAGGTAGTCCGTATAATTGCCAAAGAACTCACGCACGCCGCCATCTTCAAAGGCTAGAATCTTGTTTGCCACCTTATCCAAGAAATAGCGGTCGTGACTAACGGTAACGACAGGGCCTCCAAAACCATTAAGGAAGTTTTCCAAAACCGTCAAAGTCGCAATGTCCAAGTCATTTGTTGGTTCATCCAAGAGAAGAACATTGGGTTTTTCAATCAGAATCTTAAGTAGATATAGACGTTTCTTTTCCCCACCAGAGAGCTTGGCAATCTGTGTCCCATGGGTAGAACGAGGGAAGAGGAATTGCTCCAAGAGCTCTGTGATACTGGTTGTTCCAACCGTTGTCTTAACTTCATCTGCAACTTCTTGCAAGTAATTAATGACACGCTTGCTCTCATCCATATCTTTAATTTGCTGTGAGAAATAACCAATACGTACCGTCTCACCAATATCCAGGACACCAGCTGTAGGCACAAGGTCACCATTAATCAGATTGAGCAAGGTCGATTTCCCGACACCGTTATCCCCAACAATACCGACACGGTCACGATTTTGCATGATAAGGTTGAAATCACTGAGAATTTGCTTGCCGTCCTCATAAGCAAAATCGACATGCTCGAAGTTCACTACCTTCTTACCAATACGACTAGTCTCAAAGTTAATTTCAAGATCGTCATTATTGACCGTTTGGTGAACCTCACCCTTAAGATCCTTAAAGCGATTGATACGAGCTTGTTGTTTGGTTGCACGTGCCTGTGGTTGCGTTCGCATCCATGCTAACTCCTGCTTATAGAGTTGCTTTTTCTTGTGAAGAGTTGCTGCATCTCGTTCATCTTGTTCGGCCTTTAGACGCACATAGTCTTGATAATTCCCTTGATATTCAATCAAATTAGCCTGGTCTAGCTCAAAGATACGTGTAGCTACATTGTCCAAGAAATAACGGTCGTGGGTAATAAAGAGTACCGTTTTTTTAGAAGACTTGAGAAAATTCGTCAACCAAGCAATAGTATCAATATCCAAATGGTTGGTTGGCTCATCCAAAAGCAAGAGATCTGCATCATTCAAGAGAACCTGAGCCAACTGCACACGACGACGAAGACCACCTGAGAGGTCCCCGACCTTTTGCGAGAGGTCTGACAATCCCAACTTAGACAAGACTGTCTTGACCTCGCTCTCAATGGACCAAGCATCTAGACTATCCATCTCAGCCATAACCTTCTCCAAGCGAGCCTGATTCTCCTCAGAATAATCTGCCATAAGGGTTTCATATTCTCGAATCAAAGCCATCTCACGAAGGTCTGATGACAAGACCGTATCAAGCACTGTCTTGCTATCATCAAATTCTGGCTCCTGAGTCAAATAAGCAATCTTATAGCCATTAGCCTTAGTGAAAGGTGACACATCACCATCAAAACCAATACGCTCAGAGACAACATCTAGCAAGGTTGTCTTACCTGTCCCATTGACACCAATAATCCCAATACGATCCAAATCATGGATAATAAATGAAATCTCTTTAAAAACCGTCTTATCCCCAACGGACTTGGTTAATTTTTCAACAATAAAATCTGACATCTTACTTCCTTCTTACAAATAACACCGCTACGGATCCTACGCATGCTCTGTAGCGGTGTGTCATTTTTATAACGTCCGTAGACTTATTTCATAGCTTGAACAAAGGCCATAATGGCTTCCTTGTCATTAGCTAGATTTCCATCAACAATAGTATTTTCAATAGCTTTGAGTGCACGACCAAGCTCCGGTCCAGGTTTGAAACCCAGCTCCTTCATTAGCATACCGCCATTTACAACGATTTCGTGTTTATCATGAATGAGCAACTGACCGTCCAAATCAGCAATACGCTCATAATCGACTGTCAAGCCCTGAGCCTGTCTCAAACCTTCAGCTTCCTCCAGGAGCTCCTTACCATACTGATAAACATCTTGCTTGGTCACAGCTCTCTCCATACGGAATTTGAAAATCTCAACTAGAGATTGTACTGTCTTCTGGAAATTCACAGAGGTCTTCCATTTTTTAAGGAAAGAGCGTGGATTGTCATGCTTGAGAGCCAAAAGCGTAGCTGCCCAGGCCTGCTCAGAACTTGTAAATCTAAAGTCCTCCACATAGTCTGCCACAAAAGACTGCCATTCTTCAGCAGTTTCTTGAAAATCTGGAAGGTACTGATAAGCCTTAGTTGCTAGAAGTGCCTTGATCCCTTTCTTCCAATGCGGTGCCAAAAGCAACTTATCGAACTCGATGAAACTTCGCTCAATCGAAATCTTTTCCAGAAGCGGAGCATGGCTGGTCATAGCCTGAAAAGTCTTTTTTTCGATATCAAAGTCTAAACTCGCGGCAAAACGTAACCCTCGCATGATACGAAGGGCATCCTCGTTAAAGCGTTCCTCAGCCTTACCAACAGCCCTCAAAACACGGTTGTCCAAATCATCAAGACCATCGAACTTGTCGATAATCTCAGCATTTTCATTAAGAGCAAAAGCGTTGACTGTAAAATCACGACGCTTAAGATCCTCTTCCAATGAACGCACAAAGGACACGCTAGACGGACGACGGTAATCTACATAGACGTCCTCTGTTCGGAAGGTCGTCACCTCATACTCACCGCCATTTTCCAAGACCAAAACAGTCCCATGCTCAATACCGATATCCACCGTACGCTCGAAAATTTGCTTGGTCTCTTCAGGATATGAAGATGAAGCAATGTCTACATCATGAATCGGACGGTTAAGAAGGGCATCTCGCACCGAACCACCAACAAAGTAAGCCTCAAAACCCGCAGCCTTAATCTTCTCTAATATTGGTAAAGCCTTCTGAAACTCAGAAGGCAAATAACTTAATCTCATAGTAAATGTTCCAAACCATAAACAAGCTGATCACGTTTAACCACTTCTTTAATACCGAGGTTAACCCCACCCATGAAGGAAATACGGTCATAAGAATCATGACGCAAGGTCAAGCCTTCTCCTTGGGCACCAAAGATAACCTCTTGGTGAGCCACAAGTCCTGGCAAACGCACACTGTGAATACGGAAGCCATCAAACTCAGCACCACGTGCTCCAGCAAGTGTTTCCACCTCATCCTCAGCACCTTGACGTTTCGTTTCGCGAACCTCACGAATAAGTTCAGCTGTTTTCACTGCTGTACCTGATGGCGCATCCTTTTTCTTGTCATGGTGAAGCTCAATAATTTCAAGATCTGGGAAATATTTGCTAGCTTCTGCCGCAAACTTCATAAGAAGGATAGCACCAATAGCAAAGTTAGGTGCAATCAAACCACCAATAGACTTGTCTTTAGAAAGGTCTGTCAATTCCTGAATTTGTACTTCAGTAAATCCTGTTGTCCCCACAACTGGTGCAAAACCATTTTCCAAAGCAAAACGAGTATTTTCGTAGGCAACAGCTGGCATAGTGAAATCCACCCAGACATCTGCGTCAAAGCCAACCAAATCCGCTTTATCTGTAAAGACAGGAACACCGTCCACTTCTTTTTCTGTCGCAAATGGGTCAAGCAAGGCAGCCAAAGTCAATTCGTCATCTCCCTTAACCATTTCAACCGCAGTTGAACCCATTCTTCCTTTAAATCCGGCAACTATAACTTTAATAGACATATCATTTTTCCTCTCTATTGATCTCGCTCATAGGCAAGTCTGATTCCAGATGGATCGTACTTATTTGGTAAATTTAGGTGTTAAACCTAGCACTAGCGCTCCCTCGCCCAAGTGCGTCGCAATCACAGCACATAAGGATACCACCGATGAAACAGTAATCCCTTGAGCTTCCAGCTGACTTTTAAAAGCCTCAGCCTTTTCAGGAGCATTGGTATGAAGGATGCTAAGCTCCATTTCACGATTGTCTTCGGCTAGGGAAACCAAGCGTTTCACAGCTTTCTTCTCTGTACGTACCTTTTCAAAAACAACGATTTTGCCTTCAGCATTAAAATGTAAAATGGGTTTGATAGACAAGAGATTCCCCAAGATCGCTGAGCCATTCGACAAGCGGCCACCCTTAACGAGGTGATTAAGATCATTCACAAGAATATAAGCCGTCGTGTTCTCTACTTGCTCCTCGAGCTTCTTCAAAATATTCTCGAATGACATCCCTTGCTCTGACCAATACAAAACGTTTCTAACCATAGCACCCATAGGAGCTGCCGTGATTTTAGTATCAGGAAAAGCAACCTTCAACTTGGCATGATCTTCAATCAAAAACTGACTATTAGCCCAAAAACCAGAAATCCCCGAAGAAAGGAAAAGCCCAATGACATGGGTATACCCTTGCTCCCCCAACTCCATGAGAAAGTTATCCAAGTCGGCTAGATTAGGTTGTGACGTCTTGAGCAGTTCCTCAGAGTTTGCCATTTTCTCGTAAAACTGATTCACATCCAAGTTCTTTCCTTCAACAAAAGGCTGCCCCTCAATGATAACCGGAATATCTAAAACATAAACATCAGCATGGCCCTGAATTTCAGTAGGGAGATTAACCGATGAATCCGTAATAACTGCAAGAGACATCTTAGAACTCCAAGTTAATTCCTGGACGATCCAAGGCGATTTCAGTCACTTCATAAGTCAAACGCTGAAGTGTATCCAGTAGTGGTGCTGCCAAAGACTCAGCTTCTTCTTGTGAGAAATCTTTTGGTTTATTGACAATACGGTTTTGAATATGGTTCATTTGAGAAACAATCCCTGAGATAACAAACTCATCACGAACAATCATAAATTGCAAAACAGCTACAACCGACGTATTGTTAGTTTCTTTATCTTTATTGTGCAACTGAAACGTTACTTCAACATTTGTTTTAGGAACACCATTCTCTTTTTCCCACTCATGGTTACGAACATCATAGTGGTAACGGTTAACAAATACTTTTTCGCGAATTAAATCCATTAGTCATTATTCTCCTTGATAAAATTACTCTTTATTATAGCATAAATATGCTTTATTATGGGAATATTATTGACAGAAAAATGAGTATTCAAACTGATTTTGACAGTGATAATAAGCACTAGCAAACTAAAAACTTGGAATTGACCGTCAGACTACTAAAACAGAGCTCCTTCACCAGAAAAGAGCCCTTATATTAATAGCTAAAAGTCCCTCAGAGAACGTTTCTGTTGTCCCTGTTCATCAAAATTCTCAGGAGCTAACCAATTCTCAAATCGTTCTTTAAGCCTCGGCCACTCACTATCAATAATCGAGAACCAGTCCGTATCTCGACTACGTCCCTTATAAATAGCATGATTACGAAAACGCCCTTCATAGGTGAACCCTAAACGCATGGCAGCATTGGCAGAAGGACGGTTGAGACTGTCACATTTCCACTCATAACGGCGATAGTTAAGATTTTCAAAGACATATTTCATAAGCAGGTATTGAGCTTCTGTAGCAGCTCGAGTCTTTTGTAAAGCAGGTGCCAAAATCACTCGCCCCATCTCAACACTGCGATTTTTGGGTGTAATAGCCATGAGTGAGAAAGTACCCAGAACCTTTCCTGAAGCCTTATCCCTAATGGCAAAGAAATAAGGGGTTTGGGATTTCTCATAATCCTCCAAACACTGACGTACAGCTTCTTCAGATTCAAAAGGCTCCGCATACATATAGGTCCAATCGGAAAGAATCTGATTAGTAAAATAAAAGTCTAAAATATCCTTATAATGCTCTGCCACTGTCAAATGTTCAACGCTACAATAACGACCTTCTAATAGGGCAACATCTGGCATCTTACCTGGACTAGCATCCGCTAGACTTAGCCCCACTTCTTGTTGGTAGTGATTTAAAGGCATAGAATTCTCCTTTTTCATAAAGAAAAGCCTACACAAAAGTGCAGACTTTAGCTTAATTATTTAGCAACTGGGTATACAGATACTTGTTTTTTGTCGCGACCTTTACGTTCGAAACGTACAACACCTTCAACTTTAGCGAAGAGTGTATCGTCACCACCACGGCCTACGTTTACACCTGGGTAGATGTGTGTACCGCGTTGACGGTAAAGGATTGATCCACCTGATACAGTTTGTCCATCAGCTGCTTTAGCACCAAGACGTTTAGCTTGTGAATCACGACCATTGGAAGTAGAACCCCCACCTTTTTTGTGGGCGAAAAGTTGCAAGTTTTCAAGAGTTTTCAACATAAGATTGTGTCCTTTCTTAGTGATTAGTCGCTAACTTACGCGTTGATAGCGTTGATAACAACTTTTGTATAAGGTTGACGGTGACCTTGTTTACGGTGGCTACCTTTTTTAGGTTTGTATTTGAAAGTAACAACTTTCTTTTGTTTACCTTGTTTTTCGATAGTTCCGACAACAGTAGCTCCCTCAACAACTGGAGTACCTACTACAGTTTTATCACCACCGACAAGAACAACTTCGTTAAAAGTTACTTCTGATCCTGCTTCAGCGTTGATTTTTTCAACGTAGATTGCTTGACCTACTTCAACTTTAACTTGTTTTCCACCAGTTTTGATGATTGCGTATGTGCTCATGATGCACCTCCTATTAAAATTTTTAATGTGTCTGAGGTTTCCCTCTGTGAAGACTCGCCTAGTACTGCGGGGACAAACCCACTTGCAAACAGTAGTCGTGCGGTTGCACAGGACGTGCATTTAGTCAACGTTACAATTCTATCATTTTTTCACGCTAATGACAAGAGAAAAAGTTTTTTGATTATTCTTATTCTGCTCATTGAATTTTAGCCAAGTAAGGATTAGCCTACTCAACTCTTATAGCATATTTCCCTAAGAAGGTCTTAGCTAGTTCCTGCTCCAAAGCATCTAAGGAGAGACTCCTATCCGTTTTCAAAATGTGATAACGTTCAGTCCCTTCAAAATAGAAGTGTTTCAATAGCTGATAACCATTTCGTTCATAAAATGCTAAACGTTTTAAACGTTGCCCCCGATTAGAGACTTGCTCCTCATCCATAGGTTCAATCGTAAGCACACATGGTCGTCCCCCTGCTTCTTCCTTAACTTGTTCCAAAATCTGACTGCCGTATCCCTGAGAATGTTTACTTTCTTCAACCGCGAGAAAGAGTAGGTAAACCAAGTTGTCAGTATAAATGGTATAGGTCAAGCCAACGAAGACTTCCTGATCAAAATAGGCCAAGAAAGATTGTCCTCTTTTCAAGCTGTTCCTAGACAATTGCCAGAGTGGGAGACGCTCCTCCACAGGAAAAGCCGCTTCATAAAGCGAAGCGACCTTCTTAAATGTTGGTGTCAGAGGATAAATGTTACGAACCTCTAATGTCATTTTCCTAACCAATAACCTTCTTATAATCTTCTGGTGTTGCTACATGAGCGTGCTCACGTTGGCGATCAAGCAAGTGACTAAGGAAATCACGGTTGCCCAAGGCTTCTTTAAGTGTTTTCTTAAATTGCCCAGCATTCATTGGTGAGAAGATATTACTTGGCGCTGTATATTCAGGACCATGGCTAGTGTTCGTAAAGGCAAGGATAAGCAAGTTATTTTCAAAGGCAGCACGTGTCGCTGACAAGATTTCATTTTGATGGTTAATATCCAAGTAGAAATCCGCTTCCTTATAAAGACGCTTAACCTGCTCTGTCGTAATATTAGGGTAAAGGCTAACATTACTATATTTAGCCAAATCCATCAAGCGACTTGACATTTCTGTAATTGCCCCAACATGATAGTGCATGGTAGGCACTTCACTGACAATGCTTTCCAAATGTTCAATCTGGTCTGAGTTGGTCAAGATAAGCGCTTGATTTTGGAAATTATTCTGGCGGGCAAATGGATACATGAATCCAAGGAAGGCCACGCGAGAAGCCTGCTCTGGACTAATCAGTTTTAGAAGATTTGTGTAAGCTGTGTATTCTTGCACGACAATCTTAGTTTGACGGTGATTGCTATCAAGAAGGAAACGCATATTCCCAGGAACGGAATCAGTAATCGGTTCTTGCCAGAAGAGAACATCTTGACCAGAATTTGGAAGATTCATAGTTGTCAAGAAAGGTGTCGCCAGTGAGTTGTATAAAATACGACTCAAATCATAACCGACTTCTTTAAGATAGAAGACTACAAATTCAGACTTATTTTTGAAAATGTAGACCTTGTCTTTCCAATTCAAGATAAGGTCTTTAGTCAAATGGTTGATGACGATAACTTCCTTGTTGTCAGGAGTGAAATAGCTCGTAATGGTCGCTTCTTGCTTAACATTATAGGTTGTTTGTGAGAATCGGTAACCCTTGTTATTGTAGCGATCAGTCACGCGCAAGCGTCCTGACTCATCGTACCAGTCCACTGCTTTAACCAGACGTTGGTGAGCAGGATGGGCATAATGAATATGACCACGTTTCTTATCAAAACGGAAGATTTCCGCATTGCTATTCGTTCCTATAATTTCCCAGTAGTCAGGTACAGGAACCTGATTAAAGTAAAGTGCAGAACCTTGAACCTTGTCAAAACCGGTGAAATAAAGGTAAGGTGAGGTCACATCACTAGGTAAAAAGCCATCATCTGAAAGACAAACTGTTGTATTCACATAGCCAGCGACAATCAGTGAGTAATGGAGATCCCAACTACCTTGACTATAGTTTTCAAATAAATTAATCATGATTAGTTATCTCCCTTACTAAGTTAAGCCACTTCTGCTCGATTTCCTCTGTCAAAAAGCCTTTGGCAATGTCATAAGAAACTTGATGAACATGATCCAAATCTGAGCGATTGAAGAAGGCTACAATTTTCTCTGCCAGGGCAGCTACGATAGCAGGTTCATCATCTTTTTCAAAACGAGGAATGAGGTACCCATTCTCATTGTCCTTGATAAAGGTTTGGTTCCCATAACGAACATCAAAACCAATCATACCTAGACCAGATCCCACGGCTTCTAGAAGTGTCAAACCAAATCCTTCACTCTTAGAACCTGATAGGTAAAGTTCGTAGTCCTTGTAGACTTCTGTTAAGTCTTGGTGACCTTTAAGGTGGATATAATCCTGAGCTTGATTTTCCTCGATAATGGCCTTAAGTTTGGCTTCTTCAGCACCTGTTCCATAGATATCAAAGTTTACTTGTGGCAGACTTTCTTTAGCCTTAATAACAGCCTTGGCCAACCAGTCCACGTGTTTTTCATTGGCCAAACGTGAAGCTGTGATGATTGAGAATGGTTTACGCTCTCCTTCAGGCTCTCTCAGTTTATCCACACTTCCCACAGGAATCGTTACAATATTAGGTCTAAATGGTGTATATTTGTTGAACTGATCTAGCATAATGCTACGTTGACGCTCTGTCGCTGTGATGAAGAAATCAACCTTATCTGCATTGCTGAATTGGTACTCATAGAAGTTATTCCAAAGAATAGTCTTTTCTGTCACAGCATTTTCACTAAAGTGCTCTGCATGGACAACAACTCCTAGCTTAGCCGGTTTTGTATTACGGAAAACGGCCTGTCCTGTACCGGTTGCACGGTCCAAAATGACAACGTCTTGCTCAGTTAGACCTAGTTGAGACATAAAGTAGGCAATAAACTCATGCTTAGAAGACAAAATCTTATCCGGGAAACGGAAGACACTATCCTTACCATCAACAATTTCATCATAAGCAATAGTGCCATCTTCATTGAAGAAACGCCGTTGATAAAGGTGAGCCTTATTATCTACCGGTGTGTAGTACTCCGTGAACATCTTAGTGTAAGAGTAAAAGTCTTTACGGATTAAGCAGCCACGCGATACTTTTTCCACACGATGAACGATATCTTCACCCTCTTTACGCAAGTAGGCTGCATAGAAGATATCTTCCTTGGCACAAAAAAGCTTAACCACTTTGCCATTAATCTCACGACGCGTGATGTCATAAGGAATTTCCTTTTCCAAATCCTTGACAGTATAGGTCGTTGGGGCAATCTTAAGGTCTGTAAAATAGCTGTAAAGCCAGATAACATCTTCGTCCGCAAAACCCATGTTACGGGTCAAATCAGACAGGTTGTCCTGCAAGAACATATCCATAAAGACAAACTTAGCCTTAATACCTGTATTTTTGAAAATTCTAGAACGATAGGCCTGAGCGTACTCAACACCACTTGATGCCCAACCGATTCCTAAATTGATGTTATAAACAGTCATGCAGTTTCCTTTCTAGGTAAAAGTTCAACATCGATATTTCTTTTTCGATATAGCTAACTCTAATGATACCTGGGCAATACCAAACTGTCACTATATCCTCCTAGACTAAAGTAAGTCTTCAATAAGTGTATCCACTTCGTCTTGTGCTTCTTCAATAGGTGTGATTTCAGTCACCATGATTCCTGCAACCGCACGTTCAACTAGGCTTTCAACATCCATACGACCTTCATATTGCTCAACGTTCTTGATTTTGGGATTAGTTTTTGGACGGTCAGGTGCAAAAATGGTACAGCAATCCTCAAAAGGTTGGATGGAGATATCAAAGGTATCGATTTTTTGTGCCAATTCAATGATTTCCAACTTATCCATAGTGACAACTGGGCGAATCACGGGCGTACAGGTTACAGCATTGATAGCCTTCATAGACTCCATAGTCTGACTAGCAACCTGTCCAAGACTCTCACCATTGATGATCACGAGACCACGGCGTTCTTCACGAATTCGGTCTGTAATACGCATCATAAAGCGACGTGTCAAGGTCATCAAATAAGCTTCTGGTGCTTTTTCTTTGATTTCCTCTTGAATCTCAGTAAATGGTACTTCAATGAACTGAATATTACCACCAAACTTGGTCAACTTACGGGTCAAATCTTGAGCCTTTTTAAGTGCACCAGGACTTGTATAAGGTGGGCTTGCAAAGTGAACAGCCTCGATATCCACACCACGTTTAAGAGCTAAATAACCTGCAACAGGCGAATCAATCCCACCTGAAAGCATGAGCATTCCTTTACCAGCAGTTCCTACAGGTAATCCACCTGCTCCCTTAATTTCCTCATGAGAAATATAAGCTGCCTCGGCACGAATTTCTACCTTGAGGTTGACATCTGGTCCCTTCATCTGGGCCTTAATATCAGGCAATACATCAAATACAGCATTTCCTAAAGTAAGGTTGAGCTCGCGACTATCTAAAACAAAGTCGTGATCACTACGTTTGGCGGTCACCTTAAAAGTAAGGCCGTCACGATAGAGTCCAGTCATAATGTCTTGAACAGCTTTTTTCAATACTTCGACATCTTTTTCAAATTTGTAAACAGGGCTAAAGGCCTGAATCCCGAAAATCTGCTTCAAAGACTCTGCGACTGGTTCGTAGTCTGTGCCATTGAGATAGATGTGTCCACGGTCTCGATCAAAAGTCACTTTAACTTCTGGATAGATAGATAACACATCTTTGATGTTATTTCTAAGTTTATTGATAAAACGCATACGGTTTTTGCCCTTAGTTGACAATTCACCGTAGCGAACCATAATTTCTGAATACGTTAATGTCATTCCTTTTCCCTTTAAACTTGAATTTAGTTTTATTTTTTAATCGATTAAATCTTGCTATCTTACTTTTTGCGTCTTAGCATAGACCTGCTTGAAAATCGTGAGAAACTGTTCTACTTGTCCCATATCATTGTCATCATCAAGACTGATACGAACGGCCGTTTGAGCTAACTTAGTCGGTACACCCATAGAAATAAGGGTTCCCGCTGGTTTCCCCGCCTTAGATGAACATGCTGATGTCGTTGAAATATAGATTTGATGCTCTTCAAAAGCATGGACAATAACTTCACCACGAACACCCTTGATTCCAAAGGTCAAAATATTAGGTGCAAAGTCCTCACCCTCACCTGAGAAAATAGTAATATCCTCGTACTTAGCCAATTCGTCAAAGATAATCTTTTTCATCTTAGCAATTTTAGGAAGAGAAAATTCCTCTTTGTCAGTTACCAATCGCAAGGCCTTGGCCATACTCGCAATGCCAGCAACATTCTCAGTCGTTGAACGAAAATCTTTTTCTTGCCCACCACCGGTTAAGAGTGGCGTAATCTTTTTCCCTGCCTTTTTGTAGACAAAACCGACACCTCGAACGGCATGGAACTTATGACCAGAAAAAGTTGCAAAATCTACACGGTCTGTTAAATAAGCTGATACAGAAATCTTCCCAATAGCCTGAACAGCATCCACATGGAAAGATATGGTCGGCTCATTAGCTAGAAGATCTGAAATTTCTTGGATAGGTTGGATTGAGCCGATTTCATTATTAACTGCCATAACCGAAACCAAAATCGTGTCAGGGCGTAATAATCCAGCAAGAGCTTCAACATCCACAAATCCTTGCTCATTAACTGGTGCATAGGATACTTCGAAACCATGCTCTGAAAGCCATTTAGCAGACTCTTTTACCGCAGGGTGTTCAATATCGGAAACGATGACATGTTTGCCATAAGGCTCTTTTTCGAAGGCCACACCCTTGATAACCCAGTTGTCTCCTTCGGTTCCACCAGACGTAAAGAAAATCTCATCGGCTGATTTTCCAATGAGTTCCGCAACTTGCTTACGAGAAGCCTCCAAAATACGTGTCGCAGATGTTCCTAATTGGTGAAGGCTGGATGGGTTCCCAAAAATTTTAGTAGCCACTTCTTGATAGGTTCTAAGTGCCTCTGGATAAGGCACCGTCGTGGCTGAATTATCAAAATAAATCATGATTTTTCCTCGATTTTTATTTACTATTTATTATAGCATAATTTTTTTAGCAATTTTTGCGAGAAAATCATATAATATAGAGTACGAAATATTTTTAAGGAGAGCATCATGTCTGAAAATTACTCACGCCGTAACCATTCATCAAAAGAAGAAAAAAAATCTGCACCAATGGTGACCGAACACGTTACAAAAGGCTTCACTGCCTTCCAAAAAGTACTTACTGCTATCGGGACAATTTTGTCAATCATCGTGGCTTCAATCACCATCATGAATTTCACAGCCTCTAAAAATAAAGACACTTCTGATTCATCAGCCAATCAGTCAACTGTAGTCATTAAAGAAGGCAACAATAAGACCCAAGAATCAAGTGTCGCCTCATCTAGCTATAGTAATGCAACTGACTCAGAAACAGAGACAAGCAGCCAAGCTGGTAATAATACCTATTCTTCATCAGCAGATACAACAACTGGTGGAAATACAACTACTTCTTCATCCGCAGCCACTGCAGACACAACAACTGGCAATACGACAACTGGTGACGCCACAACTAGTGGCGCTGCTTCCAACTAAAACAAAGAAAAGGTTAGGAAACCCCTGCCTTTTTTCTATAATCCTATGAACTATACAGAAACTCTAAATTTCATCCACTCCTTCAAAGGCAATGGACGTCGCCCTCAACTCGAACGTATGCGTTGGCTCCTGAAACAAGCTGGAAATCCTCAAATGCACTATCCAACAGTCCATATTGTCGGGACCAACGGTAAGGGATCAACAACTAGCTACCTACAAAATACCCTAACAAAATCAGGCTATCAGGTCGGGACCTTTACCTCCCCTTATATTACTCGCTTTAACGAACGTATTAGTATCAACGGCACAGAGATTCCAGACAAGGATCTGATTAACATTGTTGCGAAAGCTCAGGGTCTTCTCGATGATTTAGAAGAGCACACTGCTTTTGAGCGACCAACAGAATTTGAATTGGTCACCTTACTCATGTTCCTCTACTTTGACCTTAAACAGGTTGATATTGCTATTATTGAAGCCGGAATTGGTGGACGACTTGATTCGACCAATGTTCTTTCGCCAGAGCTTGTCATCTGTACTTCGATTGGCTTTGATCACACTGAGACCTTGGGCAATAGCCTTTTGGACATTGCCAATCATAAAGCAGGCGTCATGCGAGAAAACACACCTATCTTACTTGGGCGTATCTCTGCAGAAGTTGAACATTTCTTCAACAAAAAATCACATGACCTACAAGCACCTTTAGCCATCATTGATAGGGAAATTCAGCTGCTTTCAAGGGACAATCAAACGATCCAAATTTCTTATGACCATTGGGAAAGTCCAAATCTTAAACTTCCAATGTTAGGACAGCATCAAGAAAACAATGCTGGGCTAGCTGTCACTGCCGCCCATCTCCTAGCTCAAAGATTTTCTAAGATTACCGATAAGAGCATCCAAGAGGGAATAGTAGAGACGCATTGGCCTGGTCGTAGTGAGTGGATAGGAGATAACATTTATCTAGATGGTGCTCATAACCCTCAAGGAATTGCCAGCTTAAAGCAGGTACTAAAAGATAACTTCGCTAATCGTAGGGTACACATCCTCTTTGCAGGACTTAGGCGGAAACCTCTAGCAGATTTACTAGAGAAATTGAAAGATTATGATATAACGGTAACCAGCTTTGACTTTTTTGAGGCACTGCCCTTGGATGACTATCCCAAAGACTTCAAACGTTTGGCCGACTACAGAGACTGGCTAGCACAAGCTGAATCAGCAAATTCTGACGATCTATTTGTTGTCACTGGATCTCTTTACTTTATCTCAGAAGTAAGAAACTACTTAATTAACGAAAGAAAGGCCTGAAGGTCTTTTTTTATTTAGACAGTCTATAGTTTTACACAAAGTGTAGGCTGCTATTTAAACACAAAGAAAAGCCTGAAACTCTCAGTTAACAGACTTCACTTTTCTATCACATCGTTACAAACTCTTCTGAGCCTGTTGGGTGAATGGCAACCGTATTATCAAAATCAGCCTTAGTTGCTCCCATCTTAATAGCCACAGAGAAACCTTGAATCATCTCATCAACACCGTAGCCAATACCATGAAGACCGATGATTTTTTCATCCTCACCAAGCGTTACTAATTTCATTGTTGAAGGCTGACGATTGTCTCCAAGGGCTGTATACATTGGTGTGAAACTAGACTTATAAACCTTAATATTCTCTGCACCATATTTAGCGATGGCTTTTTCTTCAGTCAAACCAACAGAACCAATCACTGGATGGCTAAAGACCACAGTGGCTACATCAGTGTAATCAAGCTTAGCATCAGCTTTATTGTTGAAGAGTCGCTCTGACAATTGACGTCCAGCCTTGACTGCAACTGGTGTCAAATCAAGTTTACCAGTCACATCGCCAAGGGCATAGATTCCAGGAACAGATGTGTTTTCAAACTCGTCTGAATAAATGTTACCTCGTTCAGTCAACTCAACGCCTGTCTTTTCAAGACCAAAGCCAGAGGTATTGGCTGCTCGTCCAATAGCCCAGATGAGGCAATCAACAGTTATCGTTTTTCCATTATCAAAACTAATGGTCAAGGAATCATCGGCATTTTTCACTACTTCTGTAGCATTAGCATGTGCATGGAGGGTCGGTCCAGATTTGGCCATCTCGTCAACTAAAACATCAACGATATCCTTGTCAAAAGTACGCAATGGACGATCTTTACGCACAAAGAGGTGTGTATCACTTCCAAGAGCATTGAGAACACCAGCAACCTCAACTCCGATATAACCACCACCAATAACAGCTGTACGTTTTGGCACCTCATCTAGTTCAAAGAAACCATCGGAGGTAATCCCATATTCACTACCTGGAATGTTTGGATAAATAGCGTGACCACCTGTCGCAATAAGGATATGGGGTGCTGTATAATGCTCACCTGCTACTTCAACTGTATGAGGGTCAACAAATCTTGCATACTCATAAACACGTTCAACACCATTGCTATCAAAACCACGCTCATAAGAACCATGGATACGGTCGATATAAGCCTGACGATTGGCCTTAAGCGTCGCAAAATCAAATTTATTAAGCGTCACATCAAAACCATACTCTCCTGCATAACGGTGAAGGGTCTCAGCAACCTGAGCACCATACCACATGACCTTTTTAGGTACACAGCCCACATTAACACAGGTACCACCGACCTCTTTCCCTTCAAAGAGAATAACCTTAGCGCCGTGCATAGCAGCACGATTGGCACTGGCAATCCCACCAGAACCACCACCGATAACAATATAATCGTATTCTTTTACCATAATTCACCTCTTATGTTTCTTTATACAGAGCATTAGCTACTAGATAAACCATTTCTGCCTATACTGTATCATAAAATAGGTACCCTGACAAAAATCTGCTACGACACAAAAAAACAATCCCGTCACAACGAGATTGTTTTGTCATATCTTATTTATCAAGTGGTTTGCGGAGGAATCCGAAGAGGATACCTGATACCACAGCACCAATCAAGATGAAGAGAAGGTAGAGAAGGGCATTTGATGTGAGGGCGATAACGAAGATACCTCCGTGTGGTGCCATCAATTTGATTCCTGCCATACCTACAAGAGCACCTGTAAGAGCTGAACCGACGATAAAGCTTGGGATAGCGCGTGCTGGGTCAGCTGCACCAAATGGAATCGCACCTTCAGTGATGAATGAGAGTCCCATAACGATGTTTGTCAAACCAGAGTTGCGTTCTTCTTCAGTGAATTTATCTTTAAATAAGAGTGTTGATACAAATACTGCCAACGGAGGAACCATACCAGCCGCCATAACTGCTGCCATAACAACTGAACCACCTGAAGTTACTGTTGCTGCGAGAGTACCTGTACCAAAGACATAAGCTGCTTTGTTGACTGGTCCACCCATATCCACTGCCATCATACCACCGACAAGGAGACCAAGTAATACTGCTGAGCTTCCTGACAAACTTGACAAGAAGTTATTAAGACCTGTGTTGATTGCTGCCATCGGGATATTTACTGCCAACATCAAGAAACCTGTAGCGAATACACCAAGAAGAGGCAAGAGCAAGATAGAACGGATTCCTTCAAGAGCACGCGGAATACCTGCCAAGAGTTTACGAAGAACGAGGATAACACCACCTGCAAGGAAACCACCAACAAGGGCTCCAAGGAAACCTGAAGATACACCAGCAAGGGCAAGGGTTGCTTTACCTCCTGAAGCAAATGGAACACCACCAAAGGCTGCACCACTTGAAGCAATAGCACCAGCTACGAAACCTGAAACCAAACCTGGTTTTTCAGCGATAGAGTAAGCAATGTAACCTGCAAGTACTGGAAGCATGAATCCAAAGGCCGCACCACCAATTGCTTTGAATTGAGCAGCAATTTCATGGTAAGAACCAAGTTGTGACAATTGATCTTTAGGAACACCCATGATTTGGTCAAGCAAGAAGGCAAGCGCAATCATGATACCACCACCGATAACGAATGGAAGCATTTGGGATACCCCACTCATCAAGTGTTTATAGAAGGCACCACCCAGGCTCAATTTCTCATTTGATTCTTGGGCAGCTCCAGCATTTTCAGCATGGAAGACTTCAGCCTTACCATCCAAGATGTTTTGAATCAATTCTTGAGGTTGACGAATACCTGCAGCGACTGGTTTAGAAAGCAATTTTTTACCATCGAAACGGGCTGTTTCAACTGCCTTGTCTGCTGCTACGATAACACCTACAGCCTTACTGATTTCTTCGGCAGTCAAAGGTGTTCCGACACCTGAAGCACCGTTAGTTTCAACACGAACATTGACACCCATTTCTTCACCTGTTTTAATTAGTGATTCTTCAGCCATGTAAGTGTGAGCAATACCAGTTGTACAAGCTGTTACGGCTACGATAAGTGGTTTATCGCTTGAAGTTGCTTCTTTAACAGCTTGTGCTTTCTTAGCTTCCTCAGCCTGTGCTTCTTCTTCACCCGTATTGAAAGTAGCAATCACTTCATCTGGAGAAGTCACCTTACGCAAACGATCTGCAAAACCATCTTGCATAAGGTATTTTGACAACTCAGCAAGAGCTGCCAAGTGAGTGTCATTTGCTCCCTCTGGAGCAGCAATCATAAAGAAGAGGTCTGTAGGTTGACCATCAAGTGATTCGTAATCTACACCTTTATTAGATTTAGCAAAAAGTACTGTTGCTTCTTTTACTGCAGCATTTTTACTGTGTGGCATAGCGATTCCATCACCCAAACCAGTTGATGTTTGTGCTTCACGAGCCATAATACCTGCTTTGAAAACATCAAAGTCAGTGACAACACCGTTATCAACCAAGCTGTTAATCATTTCATCGATAGTAGCTTCCTTTGTAGTTGCTTGAAGGTCAAGCAACATGACTTTCTTGTTCAGTAAATCCTGAATTTTCATAGTTTTTCTACCTCTACTTTATTGTATGTTTCTTTAATAAATCCAATTGCTGCCAAGTCATCTGAGAAAGCTGTAGATGTTCCACACGCTACTCCCCACTTGAGAGCCTCAATCGGATCACTTGATTTAACAAACTCACCAGTGAAACCAGCAACCATTGAATCACCCGCACCAACAGAGTTTTTCACTGTTCCCTTGATTGGTTTAGCAAAGTAAGCAGCCTCTGGTGTGACAAGCAGAGCTCCATCACCAGCCATTGAGATGATAACGTTCTGTGCACCTTTAGCAAGGATTTCACGCGCATATTTTTCAACATCAGCCAAACCATTAAGTTTGACATTGAAAATAGCTTCTAACTCATGGTTATTTGGTTTAACCAAGAGTGGTTGGTAAGCCAAGGAATCAAGCAAGGTTTGTCCTTCAAAGTCACAGACAACCTGTGCACCCGTTTCACGCACTAGTGGAATCAATTTGTTATAGATCTTATTTCCAAGATTGCTTGGTGCTGATCCAGCAAAAACAACCACATCGTCAGCACTTACACTTGAAAGAACTGCTTCCAATTCAGCCAATTGATACTCATTAATGACAGGTCCTGCACCGTTAATTTCAGTTTCTTGGTCAGCCTTGATTTTAACATTGATACGTGTATCTTGATCCACAGCTACAAACTTAGTTTTAATGCCTTCTGCATCCAAACTATCTGTCACAAAACGTCCTGTAAAACCACCGATGAAGCCCGTAGCAGTATTGTCAATTCCTAAACGTTGTAAAATACGACTGACATTAATACCCTTACCGCCAGCGAACTTATCATCACTCTCCATACGGTTAACTTCACCAATCTCTACTTTATCGATACGAACAATGAAGTCGATTGATGGATTTAGCGTTACAGTATAAATCATACTTCAATAACCCTCGTTTTCTCTTTTAATTCTTTTAGGAGCTCTTCTTCCGAAGCATTTGTAATTATGGTTACTTTCTCAACCTCGGCTACCTTAGCATAGGTAATCTGACCAAGTTTAGAGGCATCAGCTAGAACATAGGCTTTTTGCGAATTAGCTATAACCGTCCGTTTGATAACTGCCTCTTCCATGTCTGGTGTAGTGAAATAATTAGCATCAACGCCATTAGCACCAATGAAAGCACAATCAAAATTCAGTTGTCTGATTTGCTCTTGAGCAGTACTTCCAATAGACGCATCCGTTGAATGTTTAACCTTTCCTCCAACAATCCTAGTACTAACACCGAGATCTACCAGGTTAACCGCATGATGGATAGAATTAGTCACAACCGTTACCTGACGATTGGCCAAATGTGGAATCAAAAGTTCATTTGTTGTACTAGCCTCAAGAAAGACGACATCACCTTCCTTAATTAAATCGGCAGCATAACCAGCTAACTGTTCCTTCTCTTTAACGTTTCTAATAGCTTTTTGACTATTGGCAATTTCTTTCTTTAGACCATGAATGCTTTCAGCACCACCATGAACACGTTTAAGTTGGCCATCTGCCGCTAACTCGTCCAAGTCACGACGAATCGTCGACTCGGAAGTATCACTTAACAAAACAGTTAGGTTTTCCAAAGTGACAAAACCATCTTGTTTCAACTGAGACAAGATAATCTGCTTACGTTCAGACTTTAGCATAATCTCTCCTTATGTAATCGTTTACAGAGTCTATTATACTCAATTTTTAATAACTGTCAACTAAAAACAGTCAAAAAAAATCAAAATATTTCATTATAAAACACTAATCTTCCAAAATGGCGCAATTTGATAAGAAAGTTCTTACATTTTCAAAAAGAATACAACATTTCAGTATCAACTGCAAAATAAAAAAGCCTTTCGGCTCTCTTATCTTATTTGGCATAGTCAACCGCGCGGAATTCACGAATGACTGTAACCTTAATATTTCCTGGGTAATCCAAGTTTTTCTCAATTTGTTCACGTACCTTGTGAGACAAGATTGTAACTTCATCATCTGAGATTTTATTTGGATGAACCATAATACGAATTTCACGACCAGCCTGAAGGGCGAAGCTTGTTTGAACACCGTCAAAGCTTGATGCAATCTCTTCCAGATCACGAAGGCGTTTGACATAATTCTCAACGGATTCATTACGAGCTCCTGGGCGAGCCGAACTCAAAGCATCTGCTGCAGCTACAATAACTGCAATCACACTCTCAGGTTCCACATCTCCATGGTGGCTGGCAATGGCATTAACCACAACTGGATGTTCTTTGTACTTACGTGCAAACTCAGTACCAATCTCAACGTGACTACCTTCGACCTCTTTGTCAATAGCTTTCCCCATATCATGAAGGAAACCAGCACGACGAGCGAGAGCCACATTTTCACCCAATTCACTGGCCATAATACCTGCTAGTTTACCAACTTCAACTGAGTGACGAAGTACGTTTTGACCATATGACGTACGGAACTGCAATCGTCCCATAATCTTGATTAGGTCAGGGTGGAGATTCATAGCCCCAATTTCGTAAGCCGCCTCCTCACCATATTCACGGATACGGTTATCCATTTCCTGACGACTCTTCTCAACCAACTCCTCAATACGAGCTGGGTGGATACGTCCATCTTTAATCAAGGCTTCGAGAGTCATGCGAGCAATCTCACGACGGACTGGATCAAAACCAGAAAGAACAACCACTTCTGGAGTATCGTCAATAATAACGTCAATACCTGTTAGACTTTCAAGCGTACGGATGTTACGCCCCTCACGTCCAATGATACGACCTTTCATATTATCATCTGGGAGGTGAACAGTGGTTACGGTTTGTTCAGTAACATAATCCCCAGACAAACGTTGCATAGCTTGCGCCAACAAGTTTTTGGCCTTCTTATCAACAGTATCTTTGACCTGTGCTTCTGCATCTTTTATACGTGTTGCAATCTCATGAGTCAGATTATTCTCAGTCTCTGTTAAGATTACCTCACGCGCCTCTGCAATGGTCATTTGACCAACACGTTCAAGTTCAGCTTGCTTCTCAGCCTCTAGCTGAGTCACATTCTCTTCACGCTCATTAAGATGTTTAGATTTGTCAGCAAGACTCTGCTCTTTCTTCTCGAGGGCAAGTTCTTTACTTGATAGATTTTCATCCTTACGATCAAGGCTGGTTGCACGTTCTGTTAAACGATTCTCCATTTGTTTAAGCTCTTGACGTTCAGATTTGAATTCTTTTTCAATATCTTCTCGATATTTTCTAGCTTCCTCTTTTGCTTCTAACAAGAACTCTTTACGTTGAGCCTTACTTTCGCGTTCAGCAGTCACACGCAGATGATCTGCATCATGTTCCGCCTGACTGCGAAGGTTCACAGCGTCTTGTTCTGCCTTTAGCAAGGTAGTTTCTGCTTGTTCCTTAGCTTTGCTAAGTTTAATAGAAATTGCTAAATATCCAACGACTAAACCAATGAGTGCAAAGACAACTAAAATTATCATGTTTATCATGTCTTTACCTCAACTTTTCTAAGGTTTCCCTAAAGAAAACCGTCTTCTAGTGTATCATATTTATAGCGAATTCTCAAATAAATACTAGAACTTTAAACTGATTTTATGGTATGATAACTCTATTAGAATAGGGAGGTATTACCATGCCAAAAAACGTTACTGTTGAAAGTTTTGAACTTGATCATACCATTGTAAAAGCGCCTTATGTCCGTCTTATTTCAGAGGAAGTTGGACCTAAAGGAGATATCATTACAAACTTTGATATCCGTTTAATTCAACCTAATGAAAATAGTATTGATACAGGTGGTCTTCATACTATCGAACACCTACTCGCTAAACTAATTCGTCAACGTATCGATGGACTTATTGATTGCTCACCATTTGGTTGCCGTACAGGTTTCCATATGATTATGTGGGGGAAACAAGATCCTACAGAAATTGCCAAAGTTATCAAATCTAGTCTTGAAGCTATTGCAAACGAAATTACTTGGGAAGATGTTCCAGGAACCACCATTGAATCTTGTGGTAACTATAAGGATCACAGCCTTCATTCAGCTAAGGAATGGGCTAAACTTATCCTTAAACAAGGCATCTCAGACCAAGCCTTCGAACGTCATACCGTCTAAAAAACCATTGGGAGTAGTGTCCCAATGGTTTTTAATATTTTCTAAAACGTTGATAACGCGCTTCAAGCAAGTCTTCTTTTGATAATTGGCTTAATTCTTCCAATTCATCTACGATGTCTGTCTTAATCGCTTCAATAATTTCACTAGTAAAGTAACCACGTTCTGGGATCACCTTATCAACGATTCCCATATTAAGCAACTCGCCTGATGTAATCTTCATCAACTCTGCTGCCTCTTCTGAACGTGAGCCATCTTTCCAGAGAATAGTCGCAAACCCTTCCGGACTCAAGATAGAGTAGATGGTATTTTCAAGCATCCAAACCTTATCGGCTACTGCCAAGGCAAGAGCACCTCCCGAACCACCTTCACCAATGATGATGGCAATAATTGGTACCTTAAGGTCGCTCATTTCCATAAGGTTACGCGCAATTGCCTCACCCTGTCCACGTTCCTCTGCCCCGACACCAGGATAAGCACCTGCAGTATTGATAAAGGTAACAACTGGACGACCAAACTTTTCAGCCTGTTTCATAAGGCGAAGAGCCTTACGATAGCCCTCTGGATGAGGTTGACCAAAGTTACGATTGAGATTATCTTGTAGGTTTTTACCTTTTTGTATACCAACTACTGTAACGACTTGGCCGTTTAAGCGACCAATACCACCGATAACGGCACCATCATCACGGAAATTACGGTCACCATGAAGTTCGATGAAATCATCAAAGATTCCTTTGGCAAAGTCCAAAGCCGTTAAACGGCCTTGATCACGTGCTTCTTTTAAAATACGTGCTACGTCACTCATTGAACACCTCCATGGAATGATAAGAGTGTGGCAATGGTATCAGCCAACTCTGTACGTTTGACAATGGCATCAACAAAACCATGTTCTTGAAGGAACTCAGCCTTTTGAAAATCATCTGGCAAAGTTTCACGAACCGTGTTTTCAATGACACGACGACCTGCAAAGCCAATCAAAGTTTGTGGCTCAGCCAATATGATATCACCTTCCATGGCAAAACTTGCTGTAACCCCACCAGTGGTTGGATCTGTCAAGACAGTCAAGTACAACAAGCCAGCATTCGAATGACGTTTTACTGCTGCTGATATCTTAGCCATTTGCATCAAACTCATGATTCCCTCTTGCATACGGGCACCACCAGAAGCTGTAAAAATAACAACTGGAAGTTTTTCAGAAATCGCATACTCAAAGAGTTTTGTGAGTTTTTCACCAACAACAGTTCCCATTGAAGCCATGATAAAGTTAGAATCCATAATGGCCAAGGCTGTTTTTTGCCCCTTGATAGTTGCAACACCAGTCACAACAGCTTCATCAAGACCAGTTTTTTCCTTGGTCGCTACTAGTTTCTCCATATAACCTGGGAAATTCAATGGATTTTCAGTTTTAATACCTGTAAACAGTTCTTGGAAAGATCCCTCATCAACCGTTAAATCAAGACGTTCTTTTGCCGAAATGCGGAAGGTATAAGAACAGTTTGGACAGATTTTAGCTTGTCCCAAGTCCTTTTGATAAATAGCTTGCTTACAGCCAGGACATTTGGCAAAAAGCTCATCTGGTACTTCTGGCACCTGGTGATCAATCCCATTACGTACAGAACGGTTAGGATTGATACGGATATACTTTTCTTTTCGATCGAATAATCCCATAAACTCTATTCCTCACGCTTCTGATATTCTGGTAGGAAAGTTTCCATCAAGAATGATGTGTCATAATCTCCAGCGATAACGCTACGGTCTGAAATCAAATCCAACTGGAAGTCAGCATTTGTCACAACTCCATCGATTTCAAGCTCGTAAAGAGCACGTTGCATCTTCATGAGTGCCTCAAATCGATTTTCTCCATGAACAATGATTTTGGCAATCATTGAATCATAGTAAGGTGGAATGGTATAGCCTGGATAGACAGCACTGTCCACACGAAGGCCAACACCACCACTAGGCAGGTAGAGATTGCTAATTTTCCCTGGGCTTGGAGCAAAGTTGAACTTAGGATTTTCTGCATTGATACGACACTCAATGGCATGTCCCTTAATTTCAACGTCGTCTTGAGTCACAGATAATTTTTCACCTGCGGCAATACGAATTTGTTCTTTAACAATATCCACACCACTTACAAATTCAGTAACTGGGTGCTCAACTTGAACACGGGTATTCATTTCCATAAAGTAAAACTGACCTGATTTTTCATCAAGGAGAAACTCGATAGTACCCGCATTTTCATAATTAACAGCCTTAGCGGCACGGACAGCCGCTGAACCAATTTCGTGACGAAGTGTCTTACCAATAGCAACTGAAGGTGATTCTTCCAAGACCTTTTGGTTATTACGTTGAAGAGAGCAATCACGTTCACCTAGGTGAACAATGTTACCATAGCTATCTCCCAAAATTTGAACCTCGATATGACGAGCTGGGTAAATCACTTTTTCAATATACATCGCCCCATTACCAAAGGCTGCTTTAGCTTCTTGTGACGCAGATTCGAAGGCAGGAGCTAACTCTTCTTCAGTGTTAACCTTACGGATCCCCTTACCGCCACCACCAGCAGAAGCCTTAAGCATTACTGGGTAACCAAGACGGTTAGCAACCTCTAAAGCATCCTCAGCTGTAAAGACTTCACCATCTGAACCAGGAATTACAGGGACATTAGCCTTAATCATTTCAGCACGAGCATTGATTTTGTCACCCATCTTGTCCATGACTTCGCCTGAAGGGCCAATAAACTTGATGTTCATTTCTTCACAGAGAGTGGCAAATTTAGAGTTTTCACTCAAGAAACCAAACCCTGGGTGAATAGCTTGAGCCTCCGTCACAATAGCAGCTGATAGGACACGATTCATATTCAAATAAGAATCCGTTGATTTTGCAGGCCCGATACAAATAGCTTCATCAGCAAGTATAGTATGGAGAGAATCCTTATCCGCTTCAGAATAAATAGCAACCGTTTGAATACCCAATTCACGCGCTGCACGGATAATACGCACTGCAATTTCACCACGATTGGCAATCAATAATTTTTTAAACATAAAACAAGATAACATCAGACATTTTTCGATAGTCTGTGTTGATTTCCTTTCTATGTGATAGACCAATGTCTAAAGAAAAATCCTTTCCGACTGTCGCCAGAAGGATTTTCACAAAACATTAGCTTCCAATAGCAAAAGTCAAAGTACCTGATGCAGCAAGTTTCCCATCGACTTCAGCCTTAGCTTCAACAACAGCAATTGTTCCACGACGTTTAACAAACTTAGCTGTCATAACAAGTTGGTCACCAGGAACCACTTGTTTTTTAAATTTAACCTTATCCATACCTGCGTAAAAAACTAACTTGCCTTTATTTTCAGGTTTTGACAATTCAAGAACACCAGCAGTTTGCGCAAGAGCTTCCATGATGAGAACACCTGGCATAACTGGGTATTGAGGAAAATGTCCATTGAAGAAAGGTTCATTGATAGTTACATTTTTAATAGCCGTAATTTCGTCTTCTGAAACTTCTAAAACACGGTCTACCAAAAGCATTGGGTAACGGTGTGGCAAAGCCTCACGAATAGCATTAATATCAATTGTCATTTGATGCGTACCAATCCTTTTCCGTAGTCAACGACTTCTTCATTCGCTACCAAAATTTCAGTGATAACACCATCCTTAGGTGCTGGCACTTCATTCATAACCTTCATTGCTTCAACGATAAGAAGCGTTTGGCCTTTCTTAACAGTGTCGCCAACAGAAACAAAGGCTGGTTTTTCAGGTGATGGAGACAAGTAAGCCACGCCGACAAGTGGACTTTCAACAACTTCTCCTTCAGCAGCTTGAGCTGGTGTAGAAGCTTCTTCAACTGGTATTGCTGCAGTTTCAACAGCAGCGGGTGCTACTACTGGAGCAACTGGAGCCTGAGGAGCTGACGCAACCACTTCAACTGTAGGAGCTACTGGGGCAGCAGTTACTGAACTTGTTTGATTTTTACTCAAGTTCAACTCTTCTCCATTGTTTTTGTATGAAAATTCACGCAAAGTTGAGGCATCAAATTGAGCCAACAAATCTTTAATTTCAGAAATATTCATAAATTAGCCCTCCCAACGTTTAAAGGCAAGAACAGCGTTGTGTCCACCAAAACCAAAGGTATTTGAGATTGCATACTCAATATCAGCTTCTTTACCTTCACCGTAAACAACATTAGCTTCAATGTAGTCAGACAATTCTTTTGTACCTGCAGTTTTCGGTACATAGCTATGACGAATAGCTTCGATTGTTGCAATAGCCTCAACCGCACCAGCAGCACCTAGCAAGTGACCTGTAAATGATTTAGTAGATGAAACTGGAACATCCTTACCAAGTACAGAAACAATGGCACCACTTTCTCCTTTTTCATTGGCAGGTGTTGATGTCCCGTGAGCATTAACATAATCGACATCTTCAGGTTTGATACCAGCTTCATTAATAGCTAATTTAATTGCTTTAGCAGCACCTGAACCGTCTGGAGTTGGTGTTGTCATGTGGTAGGCATCACAGTTTGATCCGTAACCAACAATCTCAGCCAAGATGTTAGCACCACGTTTTTGAGCGTGTTCTAAGCTTTCGATAACGAGAACCCCTGCACCTTCACCCATAACAAAACCATTACGGTCTTTATCAAATGGAATTGATGAACGTTCTGGATCCTCTGTTGTTGAAAGTGCTGTAAGAGCATTGAAACCACCGATACCAATCTTAGTGATTGAAGCTTCAGCACCACCAGCCAAGACAACATCATGCAAACCGAATTTAATTTCACGGAAGGCCTCACCGATTGCATCATTGGCAGAGGCACAAGCAGTCGTCACTGATTTACATACCCCTTGAGCACCAATTTTAAGAGCAATGTTACCAGCACCCATGTTTGAGAGTGCTTTAGGGATAAACATTGGTTTGATACGTTTCATACCACGTTCGTGCATACGGATGATTTGATCTTCAAGTTCTTGTAGACCACCGATACCAGATGACACGATAACACCAACACGATCACGATTTTCTTCTTCCATATTAAGTCCTGAATTTTCAAGAGCTTCCATGGCAGCATAAATCGCATAAAGTGAGTAAGTGTCCATACGGTTAGTATCTTTTTTCACAAAGTACTTATCGAATGGGAAATCTTGGATCTCACCAGCGTTAAAGACTGGGATTTCAGAAGCATCAAACTTAGTGATTGGCTTAATACCAATCTTACCGTCATGAAGACTGTTCCAAAATTCTTCTGGTGTATTACCGATTGGCGAGGTTACACCGTAACCTGTAACAACAACACGATTTGTAGACATATATATTCTCCTTTTGTCGGATGGATATTCTAGTAAATGATTTTTTGATATTGAAAATCAATTATTGCATGGTCATACCACCATCAATTGCGATGGTTTGACCTGTAAGATACTCTTGACTAGCCAAGAATGCTGCAACTTCAGCTACTTCTTCTGCTTGACCAATACGTTTCATTGGTACTTGAGCAATCATAGCATCTTTCATTTTCTCTGGAATAGCGTTAGTCATATCTGATTCAATGAAACCAGGAGCGATAGCATTGACACGGACACCACGGGCCGCAACTTCACGAGCTACTGATTTAGTGAAACCAATCAAACCAGCTTTTGAAGCTGCATAGTTAGCTTGACCAATATTACCCATGAGACCTACAACAGATGACATATTGATGATGGCACCTTGACGAGCCTTAGACATTGGTTTCAAGACAGCTTGTGTCATATTGAAAGCACCAGTCAAGTTGATTTTCAAGACGCGTTCAAAATCTTCTTCAGTCATCTTCAACATCAACTTATCGTTGGTGATACCAGCATTATTAACTAGTACATCAACACTTCCAAGTTTTTCAATGGCTTCTGCTACCATACGTTTAGCATCCTCACCATTAGAAATATCACCTGAGATACCAACAACAGTTACACCATAGTCTACAAATTGCGCAAGTAAGTCCTCAGAAATTTCTGAACGTCCATTCAAGACAATATTAGCACCTAGACTCGCAAATTTGTGCGCCACAGCTAATCCAATACCACGTGTTGAACCTGTTACAAAAATATTTTTATTCTTAAGTTCCATGTTTACCTCGTTTTAAGCATTAAGAAGGGCATCAAGACTAGCTTGATCTTCCACACTTTGAGTTGGTAGGGTTTTATCAATTTTCTTCAAGAAACCTGACAAGACTTTTCCTGGCCCAATCTCAACCACCTCATCTACACCAAAATCTTGGATAGTGGCAATCGAATCATAAAAACGTACAGGTTCCATCACTTGACGAGCCAAAAGAGCTTTGACGTCTTCTGATTTCATAATTTGAGCCTCAGTATTACCTACCAAAGGAAGCGTAAAGTCATTGAATGACACTTTCTCAAGTTCTGCTGCCAATTTTTGACTAGCTGATTCAAGTAAAGCTGTATGAAACGGTCCTGAAACATTTAGAGGAATCAGACGTTTAGCACCAGCTTCTTTAAGCAATTCCACAGCATAATCAACCGCCTCAACTTCACCACCAATTACAATTTGTGCCGGAGTATTATAGTTAGCAGGAGTCACCACACCCTTTTCAGAAGCTTCTTGACAAATCGCTTCAATCAAATTTGGATCTGTATTCATGACAGCAACCATTTTTCCACTTCCAGCTGGAGCTGCAGTTTCCATGAATTCCCCACGTTTAGCAACCAAGGCTACTGCATCTTCAAATGAGAGGGCACCAGCTACAACTAGTGCAGAATATTCCCCAAGAGAAAGTCCAGCAACAATATCAGGAGTAATACCATTTTCTGCCAAGAGACGGTAAATAGCAACTGACGTTGTTAAAATAGCTGGTTGAGTATAGCGTGTTTGATTAAGTTTTTCTTCGTTAGAATCAATCAATTCACGCAAATCATAACCTAGAATACGACTAGCCGTATCAAATGTTTCTTTGACAACGGGATATGCCACATACAAATCACTTGCCATACCCAATTTCTGAGCTCCTTGACCACCAAATAAGAACGCACGTTTTGTCACTATAATAATCCTTTCGACGTTTTTAGACGTTTACATCTGCCCAACGAGCAGCTTCTTCTTTAATTATCTTTGCAGCACCTGTATACAAATCTTCCAAGATTTCTGCACACGTTTCTTCTTTACGAATAAGACCTGCAATTTGTCCAGCCATAACTGAACCATATTCCACATCTCCATCAACAACGGCATTACGAAGTGCACCTGCACCAAGCTCTTCAATTTCCTCTTGAGTTTTCTTACCAGATAAGAAATCTTTTTCAGCCTGATTATACTCTGTAGCCAACTTATTCTTAATGGCACGAACAGGGTGTCCTACAACAGAAGCAGAAATCACAGTATCGATATCTTTAGCCTTCAAAATCTTATCCTTGAAGTTTTGATGAGCGTTAGATTCCTTGGCAACAGCGAAACGCGTACCAACCTGCACAGCTTCTGCTCCAAGCATGAGAACAGCAGCCATACCACGTCCATCAGCAACACCACCAGCCCCAATAACCGGGATAGATACCGCATCTGCAACTTGTCGAACAAGAGCCATAGTTGTCAATTTACCGATGTGACCACCAGCTTCCATACCTTCTGCAACAACAGCATCCGCTCCAAGTTTTTCCATACGTTTAGCAAGTGCAACTGATGGGATAACTGGAATAACTGTGATACCAGCTTCGTGGAAACGTTCCATATATTTACCTGGGTTTCCTGCACCAGTTGTAACAACTTTTACACCTTCTTCAATAACAAGGTCAACAATATCGTCAACAAATGGCGACAAAAGCATAATATTAACACCGAATGGCTTGTCAGTGATTTGTTTTACTCTGTCAATATTAGCTTTGACCACTTCTTTAGGGGCATTACCGCCACCAATAATTCCGAGTCCACCAGCATTTGAAACGGCTCCAGCCAAATCACCATCAGCAACCCAGGCCATACCACCTTGGAAGATTGGATATTTAATTCCTAACAGTTCTGTAATACGAGATTTCATTTTTCACCTTTTTTCGATTTTCTAATCAAATAAATAGTTTAATAATCAAAGTAATTGTATAAACAAAGGAGAATATCCCTAATAAGAATATTCTCTATGGCCTGCTTATTTAGTTTTCTCTTCTACGTAAGCAACAAGGTCACCGACAGTGTTAAGACCTTCTTCAGTTTCGATTTGAATATCGAATTCATCTTCGATTTCTGAGATAACTTGGAATACATCAAGTGAATCAGCATCAAGTTCGTCAAAAGTAGTTTCTACTTTTACTTCTTCTGCATCTTTCCCAAGTTCTTCAACAATGATTTCTTGTACTTTTTCAAATACTGCCATTTTATTTTCTCCTTTAAGATAAATATATTTCTTATAATCTATGCTGGTGCATAATTTATATAACTAGATTTTAACAATTAGACTTCCCCATGTCAAACCCCCGCCAAAACCTGAGAGAAGAATTGTTTGATCACTACCTAATTGAAGAGTCCCATTCGCCACATTTTCAGAAAGCAAGATTGGAATACTTGCCGCACTGGTATTACCATAAGACATCATGTTAGCCAGAAATTTGTCACGACTGACATCAATTTTCTTAGCCATAATATCCAAAATACGAATGTTAGCTTGATGAAGAAGGAAGTAATCAGGCTCACCTTTTTCTTCAACCAAAGCCTTAATGCTCTTTGAAACCGTCTTAACGGCAAAATCAAAGATCGCTTTCCCATCCATTTGCATATAGGGATTAGGCTGCTCAGCACCATCAGAATAAGGCGAAATAACTGCAGAAGCTCCCAACTCAAGACCGTCCTTGCTACCGTCGGTATTTAAAGATTCACCAAAAAAATGTTCTTCTTCAGATTCTTCTAATAAAACACCGCCAGCACCATCTCCAAAAAGAACTGCTGTTGTACGATCAGACCAGTCTAAAGTTTTTGAAAGAACTTCAGCACCAATGACTAAACCTTTTTTGTAAGCACCTGACTTTATCAATTTTTCTGCGGTTGCCAAAGCAAAGACAAAACCACTACATGCCGCAGTAACATCAAAAGCGAAGGCGTTAACTGCTCCAATTGTTCCTTGAACACGTGCTGCCACTGACGGCATTGAGTTATCGGGAGAAATCGTTGCAACTAAAACAAAGTCTAGCTCTTCGGGAGATAAGCCCGACTTTTCCAACAGCTGATAAGCAACATTGGTAGCTAAATCACTCGTATTCTCATTTAATGAAATGCGACGTTCTTGAATCCCTGTACGTGAGCGAATCCACTCATCACTGGTATCCATGATTTTAGATAGGTCATCATTGGTCACGACCTGAGCAGGTGCATAATGGGCAACCTGACTAATTTTTGCAAATGCCATTATTTTAACTCCTCAAGAAAGGCATGGAGATTTTCCAACCCCTTGCTCATAACCTTTAATTCCTCGTCGTTAAAGCCCTCTGTAATCCGCATCACCATTGATTTATGGAAACCACGGTGAAGACGATATACCAGACGACCTTTTTTAGAAAGTGATAGATGGACCACACGACGATCAACAGATGATCGCGTACGAATAATATATCCTTTCTTTTCAAGTTTATTGAGAGAAGTTGTTACAGTACCAAGGGTTAACATAAGCTCTCTAGCAACTGCACTTGGTGTCGTATCTGGATGTGTACCAATCACATCAATGGTATGCATTTCCTTGAGGGAAACATCATTAAACTTTGAATTTTTCAAACTTGCTTCTTCGATAATAACGACGTTATTAAAAATATCAACAAGATAGCCATTAATTTTATCGTAATTCACACCAGACTCCTCTCAATAAGATTTGATTATCAAATTATATCAAACTCAAACTAATTTAGCAAGTCCAATTTGAAAGCTTTAGTTTTAATTTCTGAAAACAAGTTTATTTCCCTTGGAATTTAGGACGGCGACGCTCACTATAAGCACGTACACCTTCTTTAAAGTCCTCTGTAAATGCAAGAGATTTCTGCAAATCAAGCTCCAGCTTAGCATATTTTTCCCAACCTGCAAATTCAGATTCCCAAACCATTTCTTTAATTGCTTTGAATGAATTAACTGAAGAACGATTTAATTTCTTAATTAACTGACTCACTGTTTTCTCAAGCTTTTCTGAATCGACTACCTTGTAAGCAATTCCCCAATCTAAAGCTTTCTCAGCTGACACGGGCTCTCCTGTCATGGTAATTTGAGTAGCACGATTAATACCAATTGAACGAGTCAAAAGGTAAAGACCACCAGCATCAGGGGCCAAACCAACACCTACGAAAGCTTGAATAAATTTAGCTTTTTCAGATGCAATTGTAAAATCTGCTGCAACTGCTAAGTTAGCAGCAGCACCTGCACAGGGGCCATCAACAACCATGATGACTGGCTTAGGCAATTTTTTAAGAGCAAAAGCAATTTCATTCACTTGCTCAGCAATACGAACCAAAGATTGTACATCATCTACAGCAACAGCTTTTTTCATTTGATCAAGGTCTCCACCAACAGAAAAGACTTTCCCATTAGCATTGATAACCAAGAACTTCACAGTTGCATCTTGCCCTGCTTCCTCGATTGCAGCCATAATCTCATCACAAACTGGAATGTTAAATCCATTTTGAACTTCAGGGCGATTGAGAGTTAATGTTGCCACTCCCTCTTCAACGCTATAAAAAATTGTTTCGTAAGCCATTTTAGCACTCCTTCCGACAACTAGTTCCTATATCAAAACCGCATTTTATTTGATTTTTATCATAATTTCATTTGACGAATAGATAATTTGATAGTCAAATCATTTATCGTTATTTCCTAGTATACCATAGTCCACCTAAAGGTCAACATAAACTTAGATTTTTTTAATTTCACACATCAAAACACCGAGAAGAAAAGCTCGGTGTTGTTTTCTATTTTATTAAGCCTAAAACATCTGTAAGACTATCCAATAAACCTTTTGCAGCACTTTGATCCATACCAAACCGATTATCTCTAATCGCCCAGACCTCTACATCTGCAGCTACTCCAGCGGCAATTCCTTTTTCACTATCTTCAATGATAAGAGCACAATTTGCTTGCACGTTTAATTGCTTTAATGCTGCCAGATAAATCTCTGGGTTGGGTTTACTCTCTTTAAATTCTTCTCCTGAGAGAACCACATCAAAGAAACCATCCAAATGGTTTTCCTCCAAAGCTCTAAGGATATCTGCCTTCACTGAGCTAGAAGCCAAACCTATTTTCAACCCTCGAGATTTCACTTCATTCAAGACTTTCAAAACATCAGGAAAAATTAATTCTTTATAGGGTAAGGGATTATTTTGTTTATAAGTATTGTACTCTTCTTGTAAAGTTGACACATCCCACTTATCATAATCATCTCTGAGAATATTTTCCCAAACCTGCTTAGTATTTCCACCTATAAAGAAAGACGGGGGTAAATGATCTATTGAAATACCTTTTTGGCCTAAAAAACTTGCCCGTCGATCATAATAATATTTTTCAGTGTCAAAAAGGACACCATCCATATCAAAAATAATTGCCTCTACCACGGGATATCCTCCTTTTCTTCCTTTATTGTATCATAATCAGACTAAATCTTACTCGTTTTAAAAAACAATGTGACAAATTGTCAGAATTTTGCTATAATTGTAGAGTAATTTATAATTTTTTGGAGTAACTATGAAAGTCATCAAATTTGGCGGAAGCTCACTCGCTTCAGCAACACAATTAGAAAAAGTCTTAAACATTGTAAAATCTGACCCTGAACGCCGCTTTGTCGTTGTCTCTGCCCCTGGTAAACGTAACGATGAGGATACCAAAGTTACAGACGCCCTAATTAAATACTACAAACACTATATAACGGGGGCTGATGTTAAAGCTGACCAAGAATGGATTATTAACCGCTACCAGGCTATGGTCGACGAATTAGGTTTCAAATCAAAAGAGATGGTAAACATTGCTAAAGCTATTACTGATCTCGCTACGCTTCCTATCGAGGATAACAATTTCCTCTATGATACCTTCCTAGCTGCTGGAGAGGACAATAATGCAAAATTAATTGCTGAATATTTCCGCAATAACGATATTGAAGCACGCTACATTCATCCTCGCGAAGCTGGTATCTTGGTCTCAAGTGAGCCAGGCAACGCCCGTATTCTCCCAGGTTCATATGATAAGTTAGAAGAACTTCGTGAATCAGATGAGGTTCTGATTATTCCTGGATTCTTTGGGGTCACCTCTGATAATCAAATTTGTACATTCTCACGAGGAGGCTCTGATATCACAGGCTCTATCGTAGCTGCAGGTGTTAAAGCCGACCTATATGAAAACTTTACAGATGTAGATGGTATTTTCGCAGCCCACCCAGGTGTAGTACATGAACCGCACTCTATTCCAGAGTTGACTTACAAAGAAATGCGTGAGTTGGCATATGCTGGATTCTCGGTTCTTCATGATGAAGCTCTCCTCCCAGCATATCGTGGTAAGATTCCATTAGTTATCAAGAACACCAATAATCCGGACCACCCAGGCACACGTATTATTCTTGAACACCAGGGAGCAACCGTTCCAGTTGTTGGTATTGCTAGCGATGACAAGTTTGTCAGCATCAATATGAGTAAATACCTCATGAACCGCGAGGTAGGTTTCGGACGTAAGGTGCTACAAATCTTGGAAGATTTAAACATCCGTTGGGAACATATGCCTTCAGGAATTGATGACCTTTCAATCATCATTCGAGAACGTGAACTTACCCCAATCAAAGAACAAGAAATCCTCTCTTACCTGACGCGTGAACTTGGTGTTGATGAAGTCGAAATTGAACATGGTCTTTCTATCCTCGTGATTGTTGGTGAAAATATGAGAGACCATATCGGTGTTACAGCGACAGCGGCCAAAGCACTCTCTGAAAAACACATTAACCTTGAAATGATTTCTCAGGGATCAAGTGAAGTTTCTGTCATGTTTGTAATTGAAACTGAACAAGAAAAAGAGGCCGTTAGAGCGCTCTATGACGCATTTTTCCGTAGCAACAACTAATTTTCTAACCTATCTCCTACAAGGGATAGGTTTTTCTTTATAATGAAAATATATTCAACTCTCACGGTACCTAGTCCAATAACAAATTTTCTAATCAATAATGCACAATTTATTCCAAATCAAAAAGTACTAACTTTCGTTAGTACTCTTTTTAGGCTCTATAATTTCTGTAGTGGGTAAAACCACTGTAGAGATTATAGAGCT
>ERZ1035027.99-NODE-99-length-55663-cov-6.848691_pt1 | contig 55663 bp, 59 predicted proteins | sample MGYA00520604_ERZ1035027 | MGnify/ENA primary metagenome ERZ1035027 (study PRJEB33766, sample SAMN09781743) | gut metagenome | biome: gut microbiome | host: Homo sapiens | place: Madagascar | study: EMG produced TPA metagenomics assembly of the PRJNA485056 data set...
GCCCTAGGACGGGCCGCGCTTGCCGCCGTCGTGGACGAACGTGACAAAGCCCGAGTAGGGCGCGGGCCCCACCTCGCACACCGCGTCGAAGGTCGATCCGTCCTTCTTCTTGAGGCCGCAGATGCGCACGCGCTCGCCGGCCACGAGCTTGGCCGCCTGCGCATCGGTGATCCTCTTCCTGCACTGGGTTGCGGAGAGGTTGAACCCATCGCCGGAGAGAAGCCTGTAGCCCTCCTCCGGACCCGCCCACTCGCTCGCGGAGCAGCGGTAGCTCTTGCCGCTCTTGGTCTTGTAGACGGGCGCGCCGCACGCCGGGCAGGCGCCGACCGAGACCCTGTCGCATACGAGGGCCGCCTTCGCGGGGTCGAAGGATGCCTTGGCGTCGGCGACCACCTGCGCGGTGTAACCCTCGATTCCCGAAAGGAAGGCGGGAAGGTTCGTCTCGCCCCTCTCGACGCGAGAGAGCTCGAGCTCCCACCTGGCGGTGAGCTCGGGCGTCTTGAGCGAGTCGCACACGACGTCGACGAGGGCGCACCCGCGCTCGGTGGCAAGGATGGACTTGCCCTTGCGGCAGGCGTACCCCCTTGCCACAAGCTCCTCGATGGTGCTCGCGCGCGTGGCGGGCGTGCCGAGGCCACCCGAGTGCATGGTGTCGTCGTTGATGGCGTCGCGCAGCTCCCTGTCGTCGATGGAGCGGCCTGCGTTCTCCATGGCCGAGAGCAACGTGTCGTCCGTGTAGGGCTTAGGAGGGCAGGTCTTGCCGTCCTTGACGCGCGCCGACGCGACCTCGACCTCGTCTCCCTGGGAGAGGTCGTCCGGGATTGGCTGCTCGCTGTCCTGGTCGGGCTCCTCCCTGGCGCGCCTGGCGCTGCCGAGCGTCGCCCTCATGGCTTCGTCCACCGCGAGCCACGAGGCGTCCTGGACGCTCGAACCCGACGCCCTGTACACGTTGCCGTCCACCTCGCAGGCAAGCCTCACCTTGGTTCTCGTGGCAGGGTCCATCACGGCGGCCAGCAGCCGCGAGACGATGAGGCTGGCCACCTTGCGCTCGTTGTCGCGAAGTGACGCCATGGCGCGCCCGTCAAGGAGGCGGGTGGGAAGTATCGCCCCGTGGCCGTGTACCTTGTCGTCATTGGCGACGCGCGACGCGTCGGCGCGCGACGGCACGAAGGCGCCAGCGACGGCAGCGCCGGCGACCTCGGGGGTGGACGCAAGCGCGAGCGCGGCCTCGACGTCGGGGACGTCAGCCTCGGTGACGAAGCGGCTCTCGGTGCGCGGGTAGGTGGTGAGCTTCTTCTCGTAGAGGCCTTGCAGCGTGGCGAGCGTGTCAGCCGCGGTCATGCCGCAAACCGTGGACGCGTCGCGCTGGAGGAGCGTGAGGTCGTAGAGGGTGGGAGCCTTGGGGTGCTCGACCTTTCGCTCGAGGCTCGTGACGCGGGCGAGCCCGCCGACGGCGGCCTCGGCGCGGGCGCGGGCCTCGTCGGCGGAGTCGAGCCTGTCCCCGTAGGCCTCGAAGCCCGCAAGCCCCAGGACCGCCTGGTAGAACGGCGAGGACCGAAACCCCTCGATCTGCCTCGTCCGGGCGACGATGAGCGCGAGCGTCGGGGTCTGCACGCGCCCGGCCGAAAGATGGCTTCCCCTGTAGGTGCACGACAGCGCCCTGCTCGCGTTCATGCCCACGAGCCAGTCGGCCTTGGCGCGGCCCTCGGCGGCGTCCGCCAGCCCGTCGTAGTCGGACTGGGGCCTTGCGGCCTTGAGGTCGGCCATGACCTGCTCGGGCACGAGCGAGGTGGACCAGAAGCGCCGGACGGGCTTGGTGCAGCCGGCGAAGCCGTAGACGCGCCTGAAGATGCTCTCGCCCTCGCGGTCGGCGTCGCAGGCGTTCACGACCGTGTCCACGTCGGGGCGCGCCATGAGGCCCGCGAGCGCGTCGTACTGGCCTTGCTCGTCCTCCCCGACGCTCATCCTCCACACGTCGGGAATCATCGGCAGGTTGTCGAGATCCCAGGTGTCCCAGCCCTCGTCCTCGTAGGCGTCCGGGTAGTCGTATTCCACGAGGTGCCCGCGGCACCAGCTCACGACGTAGCCGTTTCCCTCGATGCAGCCGTCCTTGCGCGTGCGCGCGCCGACGGCCTCGGCGATTCCGCGCGCCACCGACGGCTTCTCGGCGATGATGAGCGTGGTCATGGTGACGGATACCTTCCTTCTACTGCTGTGCGAGGGAGAACGAGAACGCGTGCGTCGCCGGGTCGTACGTGCCGTAGACCTCGGCGGCGCCCGCCTTGACGGCAAAGGACGAGGAGTCCGAGCCGGGAACCGGACCGATGCTCCCTATGGTCGCGCTCTCGACGTCGGAGCCGGGTGCGGACGAGTCGAGGAACGCCTTGAGGTCGCTCTTCAGCTTGGCGGTGTCGTCGCCGAAGACGGGCTTGAGCCTTTCGGCGTCGCTGACGGAGACCTCGTCGGACGACGCGGTCGTCGCCGCCGCCGACGCGCCGGAGCCGTCGTCCACCGTCCAGCCGGTCTGCCCGAGCGTGGCGGTGAGCCTGGTGTCCGTTCCCACGACGGCGAGCTTGGCCATGGCGTCGGCTGACGTCGCGGAGCCACCGGTCACGCGGAACCGCGCGGATTTGGGGTCGAGCCCGTTCGACGACGCGTACGACTTGAGCGCCGCGGCCAGGCTGCTGACCATGGTGTCATCGAACCCGGAGAGCTTGTCCGCGTCGAGAAGCGTCACGCCGTTGACCACGGTCGTGCCGTCCTCCTCCATCCCTCCCGTCGTCGCGGCCCCGGTCGTCAGGGCGGGTGCGGCCGGGTTCTCCGCCGGCGCCTTGCCGCCGCCCTGCCGCGAGCAGGCCACGGCGTCGAGGCAAAGCCCGAACGCCAGCACGGCGGCGAGAGCCACGAGGCCCATGGCGAGCTTTCTCCTCGGAGCGTCCTGGTCCGAGAGCCCGTCGTCTGCATACCTGTTCATGACTGAGTTTCCTTTCCCTGGTTGCGGACGATGCTTCGCCCTAGCTCGTCGGCACGCTTCCGGCAAAGCCCCACATGGGCGTGTAGGTCGTTCCGTACGTGTTGATCCAGTCGTCGAGCGACATCGTCTGGATAGACCCCACGTTGTGCATCACCTTCCCGTCGCCTATGTATATCGCGACGTGGCCGTAGACCCTCCCCGCGCTCGTGCCGGTCCATGACGGGACGGCGATGATCATGCCCACCTTGAGCTCGTCCTTGTTGGAGCTCGTGCAATAGTTCCAGTACATGTTGTTCGCGTTGCCGGTCGGATAGCCATAGCCCGCCTTGCTGTAGACCTGCGAGACCCACATGCCACAAAGGCCGCTGCCGGGCGAGCCGGTGCGCTTCGCCGCCCCGACGATGGCCTTCTGTCCCTGCGAGGCGTCCGCGTACGCCTGGCCCCAGCCGGATCCGGTGACGCCGGCGACTCCGTTGCCGTCGCCCGACTGCAACGCGGCCAAGACCTCGCGGGCGTGGCCGAGCCGCCTCGTGAAGCTCGTGTCGCCGTAGGCGGGTCCCTCGTAGGCCGCGAACCAGGCGTAGGTGAGCGTGTCGAGCGACGACGAGGGGTCCTTCCACACTCCGAGGGAGATGTCGCCGGCGTGCTCCTTCACGTTCCAATAGGAGTTGACCCTGCTGGGTTGCCAGCGGGACTCGTAGTAGCCGGGGCTGCCCTCGTCGAACGTCCAGGCCATTTGGGAGTCAAGGTCGGTCGTGACCCTGCCGCTGGCCGAGCACCAGCTGGTGAATCTCGTGAGCTCGTCGCATCCGTAGAGGTTGGAGGATGACGAGCCGGCGTCGGTGTACTGGAACACCCCGAGGGCGCGTTCGTAGGGATAGTTGAAGAGTCCGTCCATGACGGAGTAGTTTGTGGGGTCTCCCTCCGACTCGCCGTCCACGTTGCCGAGGATGGCGGCGGTCTGGTTCTTGCTGAAGCCGTGGGAAAGCAGGTAGGAGGCCATCTGCGCCTCGACGCCCGTCAGGCTGCCGACGTCGCCGCCGTCGCTGTCGCCGGCGTCGATGACGACGAAGGACGAGAGCACGATGACCAGAAGGACAACGATCAGGACAGCCCCGACGCCGCCGGCGAGTGCGACCGCGCCGCGCCAACCGAGCATCGTGTCGGTGAGGCTGGCCTTTGCGCGACGGAGCCGCATGAGCTTGCCGAGGAGGCCGCCGTCCTCGCCGCGCAGGCGCGCGGCCTTGCGAAGCTGGCGGCCGCTCTTCCTCACGAGGCGGCTCTGGCGACGGACCATCCAGCGGCCGAGCAGGCTGTCCTCCGAGATGCCGCCCGCCCGCATCTTGGCGAGCCTCCTGTTGACGCCGTCGATCTTGCGCTTGGTGCCTGCGTTCTTGACCATGAGCCTGTCGGCCTCGGCGTCCCAGCGCGACAGCCTCTTTCGGGCGCGCCCGGCGGGCAGCACGTCGTTGACGACGTGCTCGCCCTTCCTGGCGAGCACCTTGCGCTCCTGGTTGATGGTCCAGGGGTCCAGCTGGGCCGCGGCGGCGTTGCCGAGGGCGTCGGCTTGGGCCGACGCCTCGTCGGTGACCTCGCCCGCGGACAGCCCGATGCCGGCCGCCCCGGCGAGCATCGCGTGCGGGATCTCCCTGGCGCCCCTGGCGCCGGCGGCTCGTGCGCCACGGGTGGCGCCGGACGAGGCCTGCGCGCCTGCGTCCTTCGCCTTGCCGAAGGTGGCGGACACGGACTCGTGAACCCTGTCCACGAAGACGCTTCGCACCGTCTCGGCGCGGTCCCTGAACGCGACGTCCCCGGAGTGGTCCCTGAAGGCAACGTCGCCCGCGTGCGAGCGCGAGTACTCGAGCGAGGAGTGGCGCTCCTTCTGGAGCGCGAGGCTGCCGGAGGCACCCTCCATGTCCCTTGTCGTGACGGTGCCCATCAGGCCTACTCGCCCATGTCGGCCGCGCTGTAGGCAGCGAGGTCATCGATCTTGGTCGTGACCATGCGGTAGATGGCCGAGTCGGTGGGGATGCGATTCTCGAACGGGATGATCTTGCCGCCCGCGACCAGAAGGCCCTCGCCGGGGCCGGCCGTGCGCATGATGGCGACCTGGCGCTCGGAGAGCTTGATCACCTCGCCGAGCGCGGCGGCGTCGGAAGCCGACTGCCCGAGGAGCACGAGGAAGTCGGAGTTGGCGAGCATGAGGCGGCTTCGCTCGTTGTTGATGACGCGCTCGACGTTCTGGGTGATGCCGGTCGGGATGGCGCCGTACTTGCGCGAGCGGGTCCAGAGCTGGTCGAAGTAGGTGATGGCGTAGTCGTTCTCGAAGAGCAGCTGCATCTCGTCCACGAACACCCAGGTGCGCACGTGGCGCTCGCGGTTGCGCACGATGCGGTTCCACGTGGCGTCGAGCAGGATGAGCAGGGCGAGGCCCTTCATGTTGTCGGCGCAGTCGCGGATGTCGTAGACGACGAAGCGCTTGTGCGTGTTGACGTTGGTGCGGTTGTTGAAGACGGATGCCTGGCCGTTGACGTATCGCTCGATGGTCGTGGCGAGCACCGCGCCCTCGGGCTCGGGCTGGGCCTTCAGGGTCTCATAGAAGTCCGACAGCGTGGGGATGTCGGCCTGGTCGTGCGTCTCGAAGAACCTGTCGTAGATGCGGCTCACCGTGCGGTCGACGAGCGACTTCTGTAGCTCGGTGAGGCTCTTGGCCATCATCTCGACCATCGAGATCACGGCGTCGGTCTTCATGGCGAGCGGGGCCTCGTCGCGCGACCACTCGAGGTCGAACGGGTTGATGTAGGTGTCGGAGCTGCCGGAGATCTGCACAACCTCGCCGTTGAGCTCGCGGGCGAGGTTGATGTACTCGCGCTCGGGGTCGAGCACGACGACCTCGGCCTCCGGGTCGGTGAGCAGCGTCCACATGATGGTGTTCTTGGCCGTGACCGACTTGCCGCGGCCGGGCTTGCCGAGGATGAAGCCGTTGGGGGAGACGGCGTCGCGGCGGTTGTAGAAGATGAAGTTCTTGCTCGTCTGGTTCTGACCCATCCACATGCCGCCCGGCTCGGCGAGCTCGACCGAGGTGAACGGGACGAGCGCCGCGAGCGGTGCGGTCGTGAGGTTGCGAACGTAGGGGATGTCGCAGCGCCCGGTGGGGAGCGACGCCGCGAGGGCCTGCCCCTGGAGCTTCACGAGTGGGGCGACGCGGCAGGTGTAGCGCCTGAACACGTCCTCGATCGAGCCCGCGTTCTCGTCGCAGGCCTCGAGGCTGTCGGCCCACGTCATGGTCATGCAGGTGAGCGACCACATCTTCTGGTCGCGGCTCACGAGGTCGTCGCGCAGGTCGTGGACGTTGAGCAGCGCGTCCTGTAGGTTGGTCGGCAGCATCTCGTCGGTGATGTACATCGACTGGGAGTGCTTGAGCACGTAGTCGGACTTCTGCACCTTGAGGTCTGTGACCATCCCCTCGATGGTGTCGATGGCGCGCCCCTGCTCCCAGCTGGTCATGTCGAGCGTGATGACCTGGTTGATGGGCAGCTCGGCCAGGGACGAGATCATGTCGGAGCGCACCGACGTCGCCCACTTCTGGAGGTAGAGGGCCTGGCCGTAGGCGTCGCCCCATTTGATGTGGGTGTCGTCCACGCGCGTGATGGAGGCGGGCGCCACGAGGTCCTTGGTCGTGTAGCCGAGCTGCGCGGCGGGGATGCCCCGGCCGTTTCTCACCTTGAGGTCGTCGAAGGTGACGGACCCGCGCGCATCCTGCGGGTTAGTGATCGAGTCGATGATCTCGAGAAGCGCGTTGCCCGAGAGCTCGCGCGCGCTCACGCCGAGGTTCTTGAGCTGGCGGATGACCTGTTCGGCGGCGCGCGCGAGCGTCGGCGTGGCGGCCTCGCGCGTGGGCTGCTCGACCGAGACGACGAACAGGCGTCGGCGCTGGACGTTCTGCTGGGTCTCGGCGACCTTGGACTCGATGATGCGGTTGATCTCGCGGCGGAAGCGGTTTCCGTTGTCGTCGCCCTCGACGGGCTTGAGGAACACGTCGTTTCGGAAGGCCTCGCGGTCGATGACCTGGCAGACGATCTTGACCTGAAGGTGAACGGACTCGTCGAAGGTATTGAGAAGTTCGCTCCACGCGGCGTAGATCTCGCGCTGCTCGCTCTCACGCGCCGCCTGGAAGCTCGCGTCCTCGAACTCTACGACGCGGCTGTAGACACCGTCGGAGAGCTTGATGGTGCCGTCCTCGAAGAGCAGGTCGTAACCGAGCGCGTCCTGCGTGGACTTATCCGCGCGGAGCACGAGCGTGCCGGGGTAGCTCTCGGTCGGGAGCCTGTGGAGCTTGGATCTCTTGGAGGCCTTCTCGCGCTTGGCCTTAGCCTTGGCCGCCCTCTTGGCGGCCTTCCTACGCGCGCGCAGGCTCCTCTTGTCGGCCTTGAGCTCGCGCCTGGCCTGCTCGGCCTGTTCGGCGTGGCTGCTCCCCTCCTCGGGCGCACAGGCCCCGTCGCCGTCGGCGCCCGAGACCCGTGCGCCTCCCGGCTCGACCGTCGAGCCGCAGTATGGGCAAAAGGCCATGCCGTCGTCGACTTCCTTGCCGCAGTTCATGCAAATGGTCATCTATCGAACCTCGATGTCTTCCGTCTCGGTCTCGAGGACGGCGGCCGCGGCGTCGAGCTTTGCCTTGCGCCGCTGCGCCCTCGAGGTCTTCTCCTTGGTCTTGGCCCTGTCGGCAGGTCCCGACAGAGTGGGCGATGCGAACGTCGCGACGCGCGGCCACGACCTGTCCTCTGCCCAGATGCGGTACCACAGCTCGAACTTGAGGCCGTGGACGGTGCCGAGCCCCACGAACCCGATGGCCCCGCACACGACGAGCACGGCGATGGACATGACGGTTCCGCCCACACCGATCCTGGACAGCCCGACGCCGATGGCGGTCGCCGCGGCCACGATGAGCGCGCCCGTGAGGACCTGCCGGTACGTGAAGCCGAAAAGCGGCCTCGCCTCGTACTCCTGCATGTCCTTGCGAAGGATGATCTCCACCATCAGGCACCAGCCCCCATGATCGTATCGGCTATCTGCTTGGACCGCGACGCCATCGTCGAGAACGCGAAGCATCCGGCGACGGGCGCCAGTATGTTGATGATGGTTCCTGCGATCCCGAGGTTGTCGCCATCGACGTGGAGAACGGAGGTGGCCACCGAGAAGAACAGCCCCGCGAAGCCGATGATGACGATGAGGACCGCCGCCTGTAGGCATGTGCCGGCGAACTTCTTGAAGTAGCCGACGCCCGACGGCCTGGTCTCGCGCACGGTGAGCATGACCATGGGGAACCCAGCGAACGCCGTCATCACGTAGAGCTCGAACATCCTCGTGATGACGAGGACGAGCACCTTGAGGACGGTGATGGCGCAGATGACGACGATGACGACGGCGGTGACGCCCATGACGAGGGCCTGTCCGAGCTGGTTGTAGGTCAGCGACTGCATCGAGATCATGTAGCCGTTGAAGAAGTCGGAGTTGATGTTGCTTTGGGAAAGGAGACCGGCGATGTGGCTGGAGACCCAGAGGAAGACCTCGTAGATTCCGCCGCAGACCATAGTCGTGTGGCTGATGAGAGTCATGATGGCGGCGAACTTGACGATGATCCAGACGTAGTTGCCGGCCTGGGAGAAGTGGTCGCCCTTGTTGGTGGCGACCTCCTTGGAGAACTCGAGCAGCGCGAGAACGAGCGCGAGGCCGAGGAAGCCGATGGCTACCGGCTGGATGACCTCGGTGGATATGTCGCTTGCGACCGTGTAGACGTCCGCAAGCGGGCCGTCGGTGTCTGCGAACCCCATGGTGAGCATGTCCTGCTGGCCTATCTGGCCAAGGAGCGCGTTTGAGATGGAGACGCATGCGGCCGCGGGCCCCTCGACTAGGTTGGCGTAGATCATGTACTTTATGCAAGCGTCCCACGGGTCGCCGTCGGAGAAGGGGTTGAGGTCGAAGCGTGGGGCATGTAGGCCGCCGAGGGGGGCGCTGCTCCAGTCGGTGACCTCGTCGTCATGGTTGTTGTGGCGGTTCGTGATGTTGAACTCGTAGTCGCCCTCGTCAAACCCGTGCGCGTCGGCCTCGGCGGCAGTCTGGGCGATGGCTGGGCGGGGGCAGGCCACGCCGGTGGCGAGCACGAGAGCGGCCAGGGCCACGACGAGCTTGCCGCCGACGCGGCGCACGTGTCTATGTAGCCTTTTGGGGAAGAGCATCGGATTGGGCCTCCGGTCCTAGAAGGTCGGGAACTGGAGGTAGGAACCGCCGACGAGGCCGATCGCGGCCATGGCGCCGCCGAGGGCGATGACCCAGATGGCGCCCTCCTGGGCCTGGGCGTCATGCGCCTTGCCGCCGGAGACCCAGCGGAAGACGCCAACGGCGGCGGTGATGCCGCCGACGAAGGTGAGAATCTGCCAGAGGTAGGAGAGGAGCTGGTTGAAGAAGTCCATGGCTTGGCCTTTCGTCTCATGCGGGCGCGAACCTTCGCGCCCGCGTGTCTTGGAGCCTGCGGGTGCTGTGCGTCTAGCCGAAGAAGGCGGGGTCGATGGAGGAGCGGGCGTCGTCCATGCGGCGCTTAACCTCCCTCACGAGCCGGGCGTCCGCGCGGCGGGCGTCCTCTCGGCGGTCGTAGTTCCACGCCTCGAGGTCGAACTCGCCGACCTTCTTGAGCTCGTGGTAGCGGGGGTGGTCGATGGTGCGGTACTTCTTGTCGAGGAACGGGTAGGCGTTCTTGATGAGCACGACGCAGTCGTCCCCCGAGAACTTCTCGGGGTTGTTGCCGAGGTCGGCGGCGCTCATGAGTTCCTTGGCGATCTTGTTCTCGGACTCCGACCACGAGCCCTGCCGACCGTGCGACTCGCTGCGGTTGTGAACGGTGACGGTGTACTTTCCGAGCCTCTCCGAGATCTTCTTGTTTGTCTCGAGGTCGCACCGGCCAAGGAACAGCGTCGTGTCGCAGTTGCCCTCGATGATGTCGGCGTTGTCCTTGTACATCTTCTTGAGCTGCGTGACCGACTGGAGGATGGCCGTGATGTAGATCCACCGGCTTCTGAGCGTCGCGATCTTGACGTCGAGGTCGGGGATGCGCCCGATGTTGGCGAGCTCGTCCAGGATGCATTGCACGGGAATCTTGCAGTGGCTCCCCGGATTCCTGTCGGCGATGGCGGTGTTCACGTCGAAGAGCTGGTAGAGCAGCATAGCAAGGATGAAGTTGAAGGTCTTGTCGGTGTCCGACATGACCAGGAAGAACGCGGTCCTCTCCTCGCCGATGCGCTCGAGCTCGAGCTCGTCGGAGCTGAAGAAGTCGCGCACCGCGGCCACCGCGAAGGGCGCGAGGCGCACGTTGCAGCTCGCAATGACCGAGGCTTCGGTCTCGGGCGAGCCGGACGTGGACTTGAAGCCCTTGTACTGCTTGACGACGAAGTACTCCTCGGATGCCTGTGCGGCCGCCTCGTCGCCGCCGTGGTTGGCGACAATCCACTCCTCGAAGCCCTGGAACCCGTCCTCGGCGGTCGTGCCGAGCATGATGATGTCGAGCGGGGTCTTGGTCTGCGCGGGGTTGTCCTTGCCCGCGAGCTGGAGCAGGTCGAGCATCTGCGGGAAGGTCTGAAACTCGGGCTGGTCGGCGTAGAAGTAGTAGAGGTAGCCCATCAGGGCCATGTAGAGCTGCTTTTCCGCCTTGACGAAGAAGTCCTCCCTCTCCGCCTCCTTGTCGCCGGAAGTGTTCTCGACGAGTAGGTTCACGATCTGCATGATGGAGGTCGAGTTCTGGAGGTAGAGCAGCGGGTTGTAGTGCATGGACAGGTGGATCTGGTCTGCCTTGGTGTTGACGACCTTGAGCTTGTAGCCGTGGGAAAGGAAGAAGTTGCCGTATTGCTTGAGCGTGTCGCCCTTCGGGTCGGTGGTGACGATGGACGAGTTCAGCTGGAGGAGGTTCGGGCCGACGAAGTTGAACGTCTTGCCCGAGCCCGAGCCTCCGAGCACGTAGACGTGCTTGTTGCGCTCGAGCGCAGGGTCGGGGATCTTCGAGAGCTGGAGCTCGGCGCGCTCCGACAGGATGATGTTGTCGTCCTCCAGGCGCTCGACGTAGTCCGGCTTGGGGTTGTCCTTCCTGTCCCTCATGCCAAGCTTGGCCTTGGCGAACTCGCCGAGGTTGTGGCGGGCGAAGCGCACGCGGTCGCGGAGGCGCTGCGGGATGCGGATGGGCACCGACTTCGTCGTGGAGGTGTGCGCGAACTCGCCCATCTCGTCGTCGGTCGCCCAGCGGGCGCCGCCGTACTCCTCGCCCTTGATCTTCCTGGCCTCCTCCTTGGCACCGCTCCAGTCGTATTTCGTCATCGTGACGAGCGCGATGGCTGCGAACGCGGCCCAGAAGAAGCCCATGGTGCGCTGGTCGAGGTAGAGGGGGTCGCGAAGGATTGAGGCCCACTCGGTCACGTCATGATGCGACCCGAACGTGATGGGGTTGTCGAGGAACCACGCCGCGATGCGGTTCGCGCCCCATCCGCAGAGCGTCCCGCCGACGAAGGTGTAGAGGAAGCCGCGTACAAGCCTCACCGTCCGACCTCCCTTTCCTGCTCGCCGGCAAGGCCGACGAGCTCGTTGATGTAGTCCGAGAGTCGGCCGCGCGCGTCGTCGGCCGCGAGGAGGGCCATGGACGGCACCTCCCCCGACTCGGGGAACGAGCGGTTGAACTCGAGGTAGCGCACGACGGGCGCGTACTCGTCACGTCGGAGCATGGACGGGTAGTCGTATCCGCCGTCGGCAAGCAGACGCTCGACGTAGCCGGAGGTGCCGTCGGCCGCCTGGATGGCGAGCAGATGGAGCTCGTAACGGTTGCAGTATGGGTCGGGGCAACCGTTGGAGGCGGCCGCGACGAGGAGGGCGAGGGCGTCCGTGAGGGTGGCCGACTCCTTCCAGCCGAGCGACTTCGAAAAGCGAGCGACGCCGAGCGCGCTCGCGACGAGCTTTGCCTCCGCGCCTAGGACGTAATCGGCGTCGTATGGTGCCATGGGGACAGTCCCGGAGTCAGACAGGGCGGTTCCGCAGGCGTAGAAGGTCGCGGGCGGCGCGAGCTCGACGTCGCGGGAGAGCACGATAGCCCTCGCAAGCCCGTCGAGGTCGGCGACCGAGCCCTCGGAGAGGACGCGGTTTGGGTTGGGGGCTCTCATCGGTGCGACCCCTGGTGGATCGACTCGCCAGCGTCGGGTCCGGGAACGCTCCTCTTGGCGGCGACGGCTGCCTGCTCGGCCTTGGCCTGGAAGGCGTCGCCGGCCTTCGGGGCGGCCTTAGCTTTTCCCCCTTCGACGACCCTGATCATGTTCTTGGCGTCCTTCTCGGCCTGGGCAAGCTCCTCGGCGGGACGCCTTGCGCAGTCGAGGTGATACGCGGCCTGCGCGACCGCGCCCTCGAGCGGCTTCCCGACCACGTTGAAGCCGACGGCGTCGCCTACGTTTTCCTGGTCGATCTTGCCGCCGAACGCGCAGCGTATCGGCGCGCCGTCCGCATCGGAGATGACGTTTCCGCGCTCGTCCCTGAGCCAGTCGCTTTCCATGGAAGGCTCGCAGGAGCCGGAGCGGACGGGCTTCCCGAGGCGGGAGACCTCCCAGCTCGACCTGTCGCCACCGAGGTCGGTGACGCGGATCTCATGCCTGTCCTCTGCCCTTGCCACCCAGGTCTTTCCGTCTGCCTCGACGTCCCTCTCGAAGTGCAGTCCCTGGCAGTCGAACTCGTCGGGATAGTCGCCCGACGGTCCCTTGGCAATCGCGTCCGGCTCTTTGGCGACCGGGTCGGCGTCGAGCTTCCTGTAGGCGATCTCGCGGACGGCCCACTCGGCACGCTCGATGTCGTCCGTCTTGAGGATGATTATCTGGCAGGGCGCGCCCTCGACGGTGACCGCCTGCTTGATGGAGAAGGTGAGTCCGGCGCCCGCAAGCTCCCTGCTGAGGGCCTTGATGTCGTCGCGGTCGTTGAACGTCGAGTCCATGATCGGGAACTCGCTGAGCTTGGAGCCGGACTCCTCCGCCTGGCTGCGTAGCTCGCGCTCGCTGACCTGTCCCACCTTGCCGTGGCCCCTGACGAGGTTCCGGTCCACGGCTCCCGCCGCCGCAGCGGCGCCCGTGGAAACGATGGACTTCTTCTTCTCGCCGGCGGCCATTGGCCTCGAGCCCTGGGCGCTATGGAGCGCCTGTAGGATGAGCTGGACGAGCTGGGAGGCGCTGCTGATGACGGCTTCGCCCGTCCTTAGCGCCATCTGGATGGATTCCTCTTCGGCAGACATGGCTCTCCCTGTCCTTGCGGTCGGATGTTGTCCCACGGACAGGAGGCTTTGGCCCGATGCCGGGCGAGTGGCCGCGGGCACGCGGTCTACAGGAGAGGAAGGGGCGGCGGAGGTGGGCCGTCGCCAAGACGATTATAGGGCAAAGGGCCGCGGCGGGGAGCGGGGCGCTCACACGATTCCGACGAGACGCGCTATGGAGTCCCTGTTGACCCTCTTCCTGCCCGACTCGGTTGCCCACGCGACGAGGTCGCCGTCCTCGCACAGGCGCCTCACGGTCGCGCGCGAGACGCCCAGGAAATCCGACGCCTGCGCGACCGTGCAGAAGCGCGGCAGCGCAAGAAGCTCCTCCCTCACGCTCGCCTGTGCCATTTGCTGCCTCCTGACCGTCTGCTCTTGTTGCCTTCGTGCCAGAAGTCTAGGCGGGAGGCGGCCGCCAGGGCGCGCGTTTGCGCCTCCGTGGGTGCCGAAAGTCGGGCTCCGTTTGCGCATCCGACCGCCGCGCATGTTCGCAAATGCGCATGTTCGCAAATGCGAATCTACGCGTATGCAAAGCCTCAATGCCTGCGGGCCTGCGGAGATGGTGCGAAACCGGTGGGGCATCCCCGCCCCGTCCGGGATGGCATTCGCTACTTGGACGCGCGCTCCACGAGCTTGTCATACTCGGCAGGGGAGAGCGCGACGCCGTAGATGTCGGTGCCATCGGCGAGGTAGGCGATGCCCGAACCGTCGATGCGGTCTCGGACCTCGTCGATGGCCGCTCCGGGCCCGGACGTGTCGACGCAGGAGTCGAGGAACGCCTGCATCTGCGAGACCTGGATGTTGACGGGCGACTTGGCGGCCTTGCGGGCAGGGCGGCGAGCGGGCTTCTTGGCGGGGGAGGGCTCCGGCACGGTCGTCGTCGGCTCGTTCGAAGCGAAGGCGTCGCTCTCGTTGAGGTCTGGCATCTGGTAGCTCCAATCTCTGCACATGTCTTTCTCCTGATGCTACACGAACCCGCGCACGGTGAACGCCGGCGTGGCGCGTCACGAGGTAGAAACGGCGTTCGCGAAACGGCAGACGACTATGCCGTTCACCGGCGAAAAAGGCACAGAGGGACGGCCCAAGGAAAATCCACAACCATCGCCAAACGATCAGGAGGCGGGGGTTGCAGAAGGCGTTTATGGGACTGTTTGCCGACGGGCACTGTGCCATTGGTGTGCCAATCTGTGCCCGGAAAAACAAATCAGGCCACCGGGAACGCCCGATGGCCTGCGAAAACTCATGGTAGCTCCGACCGGATTCGAACCGGCGACCTCCGCCTTGAGAGCCGCACCAGCTGCGATTACTTTGAAAAAACACATCCGACGATGATGCGAGAATCATCAATCCTCGTACTTCTTTAGACCTCATAGCAGCAGTTTATAGATGTACTTTTGCAAAGTAAAGAGATACCATGCCCCGCATCAAAAAAAAGAGACTTTGTGCCCTGCGGCGTGCCAACTTCGACGTCCGGGCAGAGGAAGGGAGGGGCATATGGCGTATGTCCTTGGGTCGTGCCGAAAGTGCGGTGACGGCGGATGGAGGCTTTACATTCGAGACGACGCAGGTTCAGCGCCGATGCGTAAGAGGGTGGCTGCGCGGGACGCCGCCGAGGCCGAGCGGATGGCCGCCGAGGCCGTGGCGAGGCTCAACGGGTGCGAGACCGTGGGGGAGTCCCTGTGGGCCTACGTCGCCCGCTCGGCCGCGAAGGTCACGCCCTACACGCTGAGGGGGTACAGGGAGCTCGCGAGCAGCCTGTCATGCTTCGACGACGCCTTGATCGACCTGCTGGATGCCGCACAGGTTCAGGCGTACTTCGACGGCCTTATCGCGGACGGCCTGTCGCGCAGCATGGTGGCGAAGAGGCGCAACCTCGCGGCGGCGGCCGTGCGCGACAGCGTCGCGGGCGGAAGGGCGACGAGAAACCCGTTCGCGGACGTCAGCATCCCGAGACGCCCGCCGTCGAGGCGCAAGTGCTTGGACGAGGTTGAGAGGGCGCGCCTCGAGTACCTTCTGTCTGCCGCCAGCGGAAAGGCTGCGGTGGGCGCCGGCCTCGCGTTCGGGTGCGGGCTCGGCCCCGGCGAGGTCTGCGCGCTGAGGGCCGACGACGTGGCCACTCCCCGCCTCGTCACCGTGCATGGGCGCGTCACGAGGTCCGTGCGCGGCGTGCGCACGCTTGTCGCCTACGACGAGCCCAAAAGGTCGGAGGTGCCATTCTGGCTGCAAGGACCGCTCGCCGAGCTGGTCGCCTCGCGCGAGGCGTACGTGGTCGGCAGTGGCGGCAAGCCCGCCGACGTCGAGGTTCTTACAAGGAGCGTGAACGGGCTTTTGGCGTCGTTCGGGTTCGACTGCCAGTTCTCCGACCTGGGTAGGGATGCGAGATCGAGAAAGGGCGGGGCATGAGGCCGCGCGTGGTGCAGGATTCGCTGTCCCAGCGTGGCGGCTCGTGGCGGCTCAGTTACCATCTCGCCTTCGAGGACGGGACGAGGGGCCCGCGCAGGTTCGTGACCCTGCGCGGGTGCAAGGGCGCACGCGAGGCAAGGCGAAGGGCGGCGGCTGCCCTGGACGAGATCCGCGAGCGCGAGGCTGACGAATTCGCCCAGACCCGGCATTCCACCGACGTGCCGACTCTGTTGGAGGCCTACAAGGGACACGTGGACGGCCTCATGCGCACGGGGGCCATAGAGCCACGCACCTACGCCGGGTACCTCCAGCGCGCGAAGAGGCTCGGCTGGATCGGCGACATCAGGGTGTGCGATATTGAGGCCGAGGACGTCAGGCGCTACATCGAGGAGCTGAACGAGGACGGGTACTGCACGAACTCCGTCAACGACCAGGTGGCCGTCATAAGGCAGACGCTCTCGCGATGCGAGCGGGCGGGTATGGTCAGGAGAAACGTATGCCTCGAGGTCAAGGTCGCGAGAAGGCAGGAGACCAAGCCAAGGTCCCTACAAAGGTCGGAGAAGGCAAGGCTGCTGACCCTGCTTCACGCTTTGGAGGGCTATCTGCCGCTCGCGATAAGGCTGTCGCTCTCCCTCGGGCTCAGGCGCGGCGAGGTATGCGGCCTCAGATGGGACGCGGTGGACTTCGCTGGTGGCACCGTCACCGTTTGCAGGGCGATAAGCAGCGACGAGAAGGGCCGCCTCTACGCGAAGCAGCCAAAGACGCAAAGGTCGACCCGAAGGCTTCCGATGGAACCCGGAATAAGGGACGCCTTGTGGCGGAGGCGCCAGGAGCAGGCGGCGAGATGCGAGTCTTTGGGTGTCGCGTTCACGGATCGCCTCTACGTGCTCGGCGACGTCGACGGCAGCTTCCTGTCCCCGGAGGAGCTCGGAAGGCGGTTCACGCAGTTCGCCAAGTCGATGAGCATCGCCGGCGGCGAGTGCAGGTTCCATTGGCTTAGGCACACGTTCGCAACCAGCCTCATCTCGCAGGGGGTTGACGTGCGGACCGTGGCCGCCTGGCTCGGCCATGCCGACCCTGGTTTCACCCTCCGCGTCTACGTCGACCTGGACGAGAGGTCGATGCTTGAATCGGTGGATGCGGTTGCGAGGTCCCTTGAGGTGCCTGAAGGCGCAGGGGACATGCTCGGCGTCGAGAAGATGAGGAGGAAGAGGGGCGAGACGAGAACCGCCAAGGTGATCAGCTGGGACCAGGCGCGCAGGCGCGCGACCGTAAGCTAGGGACGCACCAATCGCAAGCGCACGAATGTGGATCCATGCGTTTGCTCACTCTCGCCTCTTTGCATTTTCTAATTCGCACATGTTCGCATATGCGTATCTGCGCGTATTCGCATCTACATGTTTGCGAATATCCGCATTCGCGAAAAATCGCACAGATGTTTCTTGCTTTATGCGTTTATGCGTGCGCATAATGGGTACAAGAGAACCAGTTCGACGGCAAGCGAACCAGACACGACGAGAGGAAAAGACATGGCTGTCATCAATGCGATCTTCTACGGGATCTTCGGAATCTATTTCGCCATCGGCGAGTTCATCGGCGACCACGAGGACTTCTTCGAGAGCCCCGCGGGCATGGCAGTCACCACGGTGTGCGCCATCGCCGCGATGGCCCTCGTCGGGACCATCGACTACGAGACGGGTGCCCGCTACTAGGCGCACCGCCCGGCTTCCCGATCGGGAAGCCGGGCGACGGCTTGCGCAGACAGTGGTATTAGTAGGCAGACCAAGGTGAGGTCGAACGATGGGCACGAGGATTACGAGGATTACGAGGGTCTTCCGGGACCAAGACGGCAAGGTTTGCGTCATCCACTGCGGCAGTTGGCCGAACGTCACGGCCTACCGTCGCGTCATCCTGGGCGGCGAGCGGTACTTCATGCTTGCGGCATACGGGAAGAGCAAGCTCTACCGCCCCAACAGGGAGACGCGCTGCATGGACTACGTCGGGCGCGCGTAGGGGCGGGCACGTGCGGAATCGGCGGGCCTTTGGCCTTCGCCAATCATCAGGGAAAGGAAACGGCATGGGCATCAACAAGGTAATTCTCACGGGCAACCTCACCCGCGACCCGGAGCTTCGGGCGACGAGAGAGGGCAACCCGGTGCTGACCCTCGGCATCGCGGTCAACGACCGCAGGCGCAACCCGCAGACGGGAGAGTGGGAGGATTGCCCCAACTTCGTGGACTGCGTCCTGTTTGGCAACCGGGCCGACGCCCTGTCCACGCGCCTCGCGAAGGGCGCGAAGGTCGTCGTCGAGGGGCGCCTGCGATACAGCTCGTGGGAGCGGGACGGGCAGAAGCGATCCAAGATCGAGGTTATCGTGGACGAGATCGAGTTCATGAGCGCCAGGCCCGCAACGGGCCTCGGCGAGACTCCCGGCCAGAGCCCGTCTACGGCCACCGCCTCCGACGTGACCCTCTACCCCGAGGACGTGACCTTCTAGGGCTCCTGCGGCCACGCGACCCTCGCATGGCCGATCTTTTTTCATTCTCGAATGCGAATATTCGCATCTTCGCAGATGCGGATTCGCCCAGACACGTGACTTCACGTTTATGCATGGGCATAATCGGAGACGAGCGCAGACGACACGGCGGGGAGAGCCCCGCCGATGACGAGGGGGACGATGCTATGGCAAGGACGCCCGCATACAGGGTTCACGAGGTTCACATGATCTGCGGAAGGCCCGTCGGCTACATGGACACCTACGACTTCGACGCGATGCTCGCCCAGCACGGCGGCGACATCCTGGGCTCCGACTGGAGGGTCGAGGACTACCCCTTCGACTCGTCCGAGTCGGCGGCGGCCTACCTGTTGGCGCACGGCTACGAAATGCATGGCCTCACGTTCGTGCGGCAGCTGCACCCGACTCCGGGCTACGACGTCATGATCGCCATCATCGAGCCGTGCGGATGGGTCTACGGGGACTGAGGAACCAAGGACGCGGAAAATGCGCGCATGTGCGCGGAAAGGAAGGAAGCAAATGAGAACGGTGGCACTTGTCAACCAGAAGGGCGGCGTCGGCAAGACCGCGACCGCAGTGCAGCTCGCCGCGGCGCTCACGGAGCAGGGCAGGCGCGTCCTGTCGGTCGACCTCGACCCGCAGGCAAACCTCTCCAAGACGCTCTTCGGGGCCAGGGACTCAGAGCTGAGCGTCTATGACGTTCTCGTGGGCGGCAAGGACGTTCGCGAGGCGGCGGTCGCCACCTTCGCGGGCGACGCACTACTCTCGGCGCGGTCCCACAAAAAGCTCTCCACCATCGACGCCGTTGTGGGCTCGGACCCGGACAAGCCATACCTGCTCTCGATGGCTCTCGAGGAGGCGGCCGGGGATTACGACTACGTCGTGATCGACACGCCCGGCGTGCGGGACACGCTCGCCTACAACGCCCTCGTGGCCGCTGACGGCCTAGTGGTGCCGGCGATGGGCGACGACTACTCCCTGGACGGCATCGACCAGCTCGCGGACTCCGTCGTCCGCACGCGCCGCCGCGCGAACCCCGATCTCGAGATCTACGGCATCCTGCTCACGATCTTTAGAGAGGGCACCGTCATCGCGCGAGACATGGCGAAGAACATCTCGGCGGCGGCATCCAAGCTCGGCACGACGGTGTTCGAGGCGCGCATCCGACAGAGCTGCGCCATCCCAGAGTCGCTTGCGAGCGGCCAGAGCATCTTCGACTACGACCCAAGGTCCAAGGTGGCCGAGGACTACGGGCGCTTCGTCAGCGAGTTCGTCAAGATCGCAGAGGGGGAATAGCGATGACGCAGCGCAAGAGGAAGAGCTTCATCCACGAGGGAGCGGACGAGGACGCGGCGGTCTTCGGAGCGCGAGGGGCGCGCTCGGGCGCGCAAGACGGCAAGGTCGACGGGGGCGTCACCAACGTGAGCAGGCAGGCACGCGGGATTGCCGGAGACGTCGGGAGGACCCATCGCGTCACCGTCATCTTCGATGACGCGACCTTCAAGGCGCTCAAGCGCTACGTCATCGACAGCGATGACGTTGGCAGCATGAGCGAGCTCATCAGGGCTCAGATCGCCGGCCTCGTGGCCGGGCCGAGGCCCTGACGCCGTCTTGCGGAGGCCGCTGCAAGGCAGCCGAGGTTCGCCGCAATCACCAAACCTTGCGGAAAAAGCCGCCCGCGCTACGTTCGGAAACGAGGGAGCGGGCACGGCGGGCGGTACTACAATAAATCACAGAATCGCAAACCTTCGCAGGAGGATGGGGGGAGGCACGTTGGATACGGAGATCAACGCGGTTACGCTCACCGGCACGGTCAGCGGCCCGCCAAGGCTCGAGAGGGTCGAGGACGGCATACCCCGGCTTCTGTTCGCCCTCGAGCAGGCACGCGGACGGGCGAGGATACCGAACCGCTTCCGATGCGTCGCGTTCGGGCCACTCGCGATCGAGGTGTTCGAGGGCGTGCATGAAGGCGACCACGTCCTGGTCGCCGGGGAGCTCTCGGAGGGTCGCGCGCGAGACTTCGTGAGGCGCGGCAGGCCGAGCGCGGCCGCGCGCGGCGCGGCCCTCGAGGTGAAGGTGCTCAGAGCCTTCAAGGCCGATGGGCTCGTAAGAGACGGCGACGGTTGTTAGGGCGCATATTCGAATCTGCGAATATGCGCATTTTCGCAAATATGTGTTTGCGAATTCGTATGTAAACCAATGCGACGCATGAGAGGAAAGGACATGGGCGCGAAAGACGAACCAGAGAGGACGGAGGTGGCAGCAATGGAAGACGTGGCGAGGGCTGGCGCAGCCCAGGACCATCCCCTCCCGATCGACGAGGAGGGCGGCATCGTCGTCATGCAGGGAATCTACGAGAACGGCTTCGGCCTCATCTCGAACGCGGTCATGCGCGACCCTCGCCTGAGCTGCGTGTCCAAGGCCATCTACTCCTACATCACCTCGTTCACCGGTGCAGGCAAGAACAGTTCGTTCCCGTCGGTCAAGACGATCCTCGAGGAGCTGAAGCTGTCGCGCGTGACGTACTACAAGCACCGCGCACCACTCCTCGAGCTCGGCTACATCAGGGTCGTGCGCAAGCCGAAGGTCGGGAACAGGTACGGCGGCAACATCTACGTTATCCAACCGATCGTGCCCGGAACTGGTCGCTCCGTGCTTGATTCCGAGATTGTTGAAACCGACAAAGTTTTCAACAATCCGCAGGTAGATGAAGGGTACAAAAACTATACCATTCAAGATAGTTTGGCACCAAACTATTCGGAAAACGATGAAGGGTACAAAAACTTTGCCCTTCAAGCGCCCGCAAACCCGCAGGTCAGTGAAGGGTTTAGTTTTGAAACTCTTCAAAACCAGCACACTAACAAGTTAGATAGATATATAGATATAAATACAGGCGAGGACGAGGACGGCCACGAAGACGTGGACATCGACGAGGCGTGCGACAGGCTCATCTCCATCTCGGTCGGCTTTCCCGATGACCGCGACAAGGTCAGGGCCGCCTACGAGAAGGCGGTCGCGGACGGCTTCTCGCCCGATGCAATCGAAGCCGCGTACGCGGACTACGTAAAGAGCTACCGCTCGACGCACGACTCGCCCAAATACATCATGCACCTCGACAAATTCCTCTCGGTGGGCACCGGGCTGCGCTACTACGCCGTCAAGCCATCGGAGTCGGCCAACAGCCCCTTCAGGCCGCCAACCGTCGAGGAGGTGGCGGAATACGTCTCCTCGAAGGGCTACGACGTCGACGCGGAGCAGTTCGTCGCCTACTACGACGCGAGGGATTGGACGTTTGGCGGCGGCCAGAAGATGAAGCGCTGGAAGTCGGCCGTGGTGACGTGGCACAAGAGGAGCAAGAGCGGGGAGCTCAAGAAGAAGCCCACGAAGGCCGTCAGCAGGAAGAGGCGCGAGAAGAGCACGGGCGCAACCGTGCCTGGGAAGGCAGACGCGCGCGGAGGCTACTTCGACAAGTTCCTGTTCAGCAACGGTTAGAAGTGCCAAGATGGAACTCAGCATGCTCGATCAAGGCACATACCAGAGGTACATGGCAGACCTCTGCAAGATGGCGAAGATCCCTCCCCGCTACTCCCGCGTGATGGTCGAGGGGAAGAGGAGGCCAAACGGCGACTGGGCGGCCTTCCTCGAGGACAGGCGAAACCTCTACATCGTCGGCGGCGTTGGCGCGGGAAAGACCGACCTCGCCTGTAGGATAGCGGTGGGATACCAGATGAGGCACGCGACCGCGTACGGCGACTACTTCAAGGGCGGCGACGGCATCCTCATCAAGAACAGGTCGGTCAGGTTCACGACGGCCACCAACCTCCTGAGCGAGGTCAAGGACACCTACCAGGACGGCGCGCTCGAGTCCGAGAGGGACGTGATGACAAAGTACGGCACCTGCGACCTGCTCGTCCTTGACGACTTCGGCGGCAAGGAGGGCAACGTCACCGGTTGGGTGATCTCAAGTTACTGGCAGATCCTCAACTACCGCTACGAGAACGAGAAGCCCATCATCATCACGACCCAGTACACGCCCGACGAGCTTATGGCGATGTACTCCCAGAAGGAGGAGCGAGAGAGGGACGTTGAGGCGACCATAAGCCGACTCATCGGCGAGGCCGAGCCGATCAGGCTGTCGGGCGGCGACAGGAGGCTGGGAGGCCCAAGCGGGCCGCAGGGCGCCTTGGACCTGGAGGGGTACATGCCCTAAGACCGCAGGCGGCGGGCGAGGGCCGTGCGCGACCCGACGCCCAGATGTCCAGCGAGAGCAAAGAGAAGAGGATGAGAAATGGTGCGAAACCCATTCTTCAGAGAGCGCCTTCGTGAGGCTGTCGGCGAATGCGGACTTGATCGCGGGACGATCATCGACCGGGCGGGAATAAGCAAGTCCACGCTCTCGTGCTATCTTTCCGGGTACCGAGAGCCTACGGAGAAGACACTCCCGAGGCTTGCCGAGACGCTGCGAGTCAACCCGCTTTGGCTCCTTGGCTTCACTGACGACAAGGAGCCCGTCGGCGAAGCGAGGGGCGACGATGCGACGTTGGTGTCTAAATGATGATGCGAATGTGCGTACTTCCGCAAACGCGTAGGTTCGAATATGCGAATATGCGAATATGCGAGCCTACGCGTTGGCAAACGAACATGAACGGGGGCATAGATGTTTTTCTCAAGTCTGAGGGAGAGAAAGGCCGGGGAGCGCCTGGCCAAGGAGGAACGGCGCTCGTGGCTGCCCGACCCGAGCTGGACCAACGAGGCTTACGTCATCGTCCACAGCCGCGCCGTGAGGATAAACCCCTATGGAGAGGAGCTTACCATCGACCTCGTCGGGGCCCAAAGGCCCCCGGAAATCGCGTTTGACCTCCATCCCGGAACCACAGGCGAGGGCCGGGTCGTCAGGCCGGGCGTTGCCCGGCTCTACAGGCTCCCCTTGCCCGACGGCTACGAGGTCGCCCTTGGGAACGACGGCCTGAACCACCTCTACGATCCTGCGGGCGCGGTCTGCACCGTGACGTCGAAGGACAACCTCTACTACAGCAGCGCCTTCGCCGTTGCCTCGCCGTCAGGCACGTTCAGGACGGAGAGCCCATCTGACGGCATCGTCGTCGAATCCTGGGACGAGCACAGCAACCACTACGGCATCGTCGCCTGCAAGATCATGAACGACCCCGACACGGGAGAGGCCATGGTGTCCACGACGGTCTACAAGTCGCCCAGCTACCTACGCTACCTCAAGCGCTGCGAGGCGCAGGGCAAGTCCCCCGACCTCGAGGGCAAGGACAACGGCGTCGTTGAGGTGACGCGCGCAAAGCCGAGGCGCCCGCGCCTGAGTTAGTCTCGGGCCATGCTCCGCGCAACCTCGAGCAGAAGCCTCTGCTGACGATCGTCAAGCGATTCGAACACGGGCTTGAGCCTGCGCCACAGGAGCGAGGAGGCATCCTTCTTACGGCTTGTGTCCGAGACGTCGCTGGTCGAGGCGTCCTCGAACGCATGTGAGAGGTCCACGTCGTAGAACGCGAGCAGGCTGAGGAGGTCGGACTCCGACACCCTCAGCCTCCCCGACTCGTACTTGTAGATCGTCGTCGCCTTCTTGCCGACCGCCCACCCGGCCTCCTGCGCCGTGACGCCCGCTTCGAAGCGGTAGTCCCTCATTCTCTTCGCGAGCTTTGCCTTGCATGGCACGCGAGCGCTTACAGCCATCGGTCATCTCCCGTCTAGTCGATTTGTCCCTACGTGGATGTTCGCACCTGGCCGCGCGCACCGCGCGTCCCGTTGGCGGCTTCCCGTGACGGATCTCGTCCGACGTTTCGTCATCGGGCGATTGGGTTGCGAGCATTCGCGTATTCGAATCTTCGCAATTGCGAATGCGTGTAACATGGAAACACGAAAACGCGCATATGCGAATGTTCGCATATGCGCAATCGTATCCGAACATCTCGCCGCTGCCGAAAATGCCAAAACCAAACAGGGCGTTTGCACACCAAAAGCATCCCAAACGAACGTCGCTTCCAACTTTGACCAATATACTTACCAATCGTCAAGGTGCCACCAAGAGTGCCCTGATGCAGCGAGCCGAGAAAGGAAGCGAGACAGGATGGGAAACACGAGTCGGATTCGTCCTGACCAGATCCACCACGAGGTGATAGCCGAATGCCTCGGCGAGGCGGGCATGACGGCTCTCGACGTCACCAGGGCGTCCGGTATCGCCCTGCCGAAGGTGCTCCGCCTCATGGGGCTCGCCTCCGGCCCCGCAAGGAGTTGCGACGAGCTTGACGGGCTCGAACTCGTGCAGCTATGCATGCTCGCCGACCTGCCGCTGTCATCGGTCGTGGAGGACAGGGGCGGGTCGTCCTGATCCGCCCCGCGCCTCCTCGCCCAGCCTCGGGCCATCCTTGCGTGACGGTGATAGAATCCTACCCATACGGTCGCCGTGGCCGGAGTCGCCTGCGCAGAGTCATGCTCGTCGAGGCGGGAAGCCGCGAGGTGCGCGGACTCATGAGTACAGCCGGGCAATGCCCCCGTAGCTCAGTTGGACAGAGCACCGCCCTCCTAAGGCGGGAGCGTGCGTTCGAGTCGCACCGGGGGCGCCATCTCCTAACTTTCAATTCATGATGAACCTTACTCAAGCGTTAGCTGCGGTTATATGACAATCGCCGTCTTCATGCGCTGGCGACACGAGAAGTTAGTGTCCGCGAGCGGTGCAATATGACTGTGCGAATACGCCGGCGCACAACGACTGGGGGACACCCATGGACGCTTCTGATCTCGATGCCAGGACCTCTGGCGGAACCTACGATGAGGGCAACCCGTACGTTCTTCGCCAGGCCGTCATGCTGGACGTGCTGGGTCACGCCGCACATGAGGAGAGCGGGATCGTGTACCTCCCCTCGCCGACGGGCTCCGGCAAGACCCACGTTGCGGCGGAGTTTGCTGCAAGGCTGGTCACGGATGGGATGCTGCCTAATGACGAGAGGGAATGGCCGGAGGTCAGCAGGCTGCTCTTCGTCGTGCCTGGGCGCGAGAACCGTGACGCCTTCGCAGTCTCTGCGAGGGAGTGCCTGCGACGGCTGGCCGCAGAGGGTGGCAACCCGGTTTCGTCCTCCCGGGGGAGCGAGCTCGACGGTCGCGTCATCGTCTCAAGGAGCTCTGTCGACGCGGCGATGGAATACCTATATGTGAGAAGAGGGGATGCCGGGCCGTGGACCTATGCCGAACGAGACGGCAGGCACGGGGCCAATCCCGCCTGCTTGGGCTGGCTGGGGGCGTACGAGGGGGAGGATGGGCCCGCGCGCAGGTTCGCACGCGACGTGCGGGACGCATACGCCTCAGTCGAGGAGCATGACGGTCGGGACAACGCGAGGACCATCGCTGCGACCAGGCTCTGCACCCTCGCCCTCGAGGATGACGGCAGCCTCTCGTACTCGGAGCGCACGCTCCTTGCCACGTTGGGCGACGGCGAGGGGTACTCGGCCTGCTCCCACCTCATCCGTGTGGACGGCAAGGGCCAGGTGTGGCCCGAGAGGGAGCGCACGTACGTGCGCTTTGCCGACGGCTCGGAGACGCTCATCGAGCCGACCGACCTCTACACCCTTCCCAACCAACTGAGGAAGATGTTCGCCGACATGAATGACGGGAAGAGGGCGAGGACCGGCGAGCGCAGGAACCTCTACCTCTCGCCGCTGTGCGGCATAGGCAGCTTCGTCGATGGGGGCTTCGTCTACTACTTCGTCGGCAACGACACGCACTTCAACACCACGGTGAGGCGCGCGGTCCCGATCCGCCGGATGTGGTGCGTCTCTGGGGTTGACCACAGCGGGGAGCTGCTGGCCCTCATGGACGTCGGGTTCGTCCGCTACGTGAGGCAGACGGTGCTGCCCTATCCCGTCAAGATGCTCCGCGAGTTCTGGTCCATGCGCCGCGGGATGGGCGATGACCGGCGCCCTTAGTGCCTGGCCGTGGACGCCCTCGCCTCCCGTCGGTTTGGTCCGTGATTTATGTGTTTATGCGCGCATATAAACGGGTACAAGTAAGCGTACGAGTACGAGACGGCCGGGAGACGAAATTGGAAGTAATGGACGCGCGACGGGCCCGTGACAGGCTCAACGAGTTGCACGATGCAGGTCGCTCATGGGGCGAACTCTCGCGCATGAGCGGCGTCTCGCCACGCATCGTGCGGGAGGTGGCGCGCGGAGCGCGCACGAGGATCAAGAAGTCCACGCAGGACAGGATCATGGGCGCAAGCGGCGAGGCGAAGGCCTCACACCAGGTTGTGGATGGGACCTGGTACTACGAGCAGATCGACTCGCTTATGGCAAACGGGTTCAACGCCAGTCAGATAATGCGCGTCGCCGGCCTATCCGCTGCGGCACGGCGGACGATGACGCACAGGGAGGAGAGGCCGACCGACTCGGACGGTCGCTATCGCGTGCGCAACGACGCAGTCGAGGCGCTAAGGGCATCCATGCCCGAGTTCGCGCGCCTGCTGTCCATGGGCGAGGCGCGCGACGTGGAGCTTGCCGAAGTCAGGGACGCGGCACGTGTCCCGGCGGCGTGGCTTCGCAGGCAACTGCTGAGGTTGGTGTCGCACGGCGTCCCGCTCTCCCACGTCTCGAGGGCGTGTGGCATCGACAGGAACGTGCTTGGCGACGTGAGGAGCGGAAAGAAGGGGAGGGTCGCGCTCTCGACGGTGAGGAAGTTCGAGTCGCATCGCCTCGAGCTCGAGGCGATCGCCTTGAGCGACATGCCGAACGAGGCGCGCGCGAGACTGTGCGCCAGGAGCCGCAAGACGCTTGTTGTGCCAGGCAACTGGGTACGTGAGAGGGTGGCTTGGTGGCTTGACCAAGGGATTAGCCTTGGCTATGCGGCCGACAGGTGCGGGGTCACGGACAGGACGCTTCGCAACATCGTCAACGATCCGGGTCACAGGGTCCTCGGACTGACCGAGGCCCGCATCCGCTACGGCGCCCACGAGCTCGACGAGCTTGCCTCATGCGATGCAGGCGAGGTCGAGCTGGAGATGAGGTGTTGGATGGCCGACAGGAAGGCATCCGGGCGATGACGGCCCACCAGGTGCATCGCTTAGAATCACAGTGACCTAGGGAACCAAAGCGCAGGGAGGATGCATGGGAAAGTCCAAGGATCAGACCAGGTGGGTCAGGGTGGGCATCAACGTGGAGCCCGAGTTGAACCTGGCATTCAGGTCACGCCTGATGGAGGAGAGGCTTGCAGGCGGCGACTTCGTGAGCGCAAGCGACGTCATACGCCGCTTCATGCGATTCTACGTCGAGTCGGGTTGCACGTCGGCCGACTTGGAAGAGATGTTTAGCAACGCGGTCGGCGATCGCAGGCGCCGCCAGTCGGACTAGACGTGCGCTTGTTCGCAAATGTGCATGGGATGTAGGGACACGCGAATGAAGGACGCAAGCGTCGCCGTGCGCATGTGGGGATGGTCGGCGGGGTCGTCAGACCTCGATGAGCCGGATTGTTGCGCGAACCCGTACATCGACCCGCGCCGTCAAGAGGGCGCACGGAACCGCGGCGGCAAGCTGCGAAGAATCCTCAGCCTGCCTGACAGGCCTGGCGCGCGGGGCGCCGTGTCGCGCTCCCAGCTCATTGACGTCAGGTGCCCGCAGGTGAGGGAAGCCCTTGGACGCTCGGCCAAGTATGGAGGCGGCCTCGAAGGGAATACAACGAGTCGATCAGAAAGGAATTCAGACATGGACGAAGCAATCAGCGACGAGCGAGGCCTGGACGTGCTCATGACGCTCATCGATCTCTCGGAGGACGAGGACCGCGCCCGCGAGCTTACGCCGAAAAACCTCACGGCCGCGCTCCACGGGACGTGGTTCGATGGCAACTCGGCGCGATGCGTCGCGCAGGCCTTTGCCGGCATCGTGCGCGAGGCCGTTGAGGACAACGCCCGCATCTGCTCCGAGGTCGGCGCGGACGCCGCCGACAGCGTTCGCCTTCAGGGTCTCAACGCGCTCGCGGGACGCCTGCTCGACGAGGCAAAGGCCGCACCCGACGACTGCCTTGGCCTCGTCGCCGAGATTCCCGGCGACACCCTTGCCGCCAAGCGGGTCTCGATCGGCAGGGGCTTCCTAACCGGCATCTCCTGCGCGACGCGGGACGCGCTGCGCGAGCGCGACATGCTTTCCGAGGGGCGCGAGGTGGACCCGGCGACCGTCGAGGGCGGGTGCCCGCAAGACGGGCGGGAGGCCGAGCTTATGGAAAGCGTCTACCCCGACCCTCGTCCCGATGCCCAGACGTGCGACTCGACCGCCCAGATCCCCGTCCGCCCAACTTGCGCGGCGGTGGACGGGTGTAATGCCGCTGATGCCGCGAGCGCGGGGGCCTCGCGCGTCGAGGCCGACGCTGTGGCCACCAAAAGCGAGGTCGTCAAGACTCCCGGCGACTCGCAGGGAAACCCCGTGTTCGTGGGAGACGAGGTCTACGTCAACGGCGCGCGCGAGAAGGTGCGGCTCGTCTCCGCCGCGACGTCGCAGGTCGCCTACATCGACGAGGACGGATCCATTATCGTCGCTTCTGCATCGGCGCTGCGTAAGGTCGTGCCGGACACCGACGAGATCATCGAGTCGGATGCCATGATGCCCGCCGCCGACTACGCGGCGCTCTACGGCATCGAGTCAACCGACCAGGCCGTGCGCCTCGACCTCGTCAAGCGCGCCCTCCGCCTGCGAATCCGCTAGCGTCGGGACGAGAGGCGGGGAGGTGGGATCATGGGAGGGAAGCGTATGCGTCACGAGGACATGAGGGCCGTGAGTGCCACGGAAGCCTACCATGCCTACGATCGGTGTGTCGGCAAGTGCATGGATCTCACCATGGACGTGAGCGAGAAGAACGGCGGCCCCAGGCAGCTCGCCAAGAGGCGTGTCATCGTTGAGAGCGTCTGGCCATCCTTCGTCGTATGCACGACCGTCCCGGACCGTCGCGGTCGGACGCGTCGCATGTCCGTCTCGATTCCGGACCTGGTGACGGGCAGGGCGTCCCTTTGTGCGCACGCCTCAAAGGCCTGACGCTCCCTCCTGTGCTTGCCGACGAAAGGTTCGACCACCGACAAGGGGGTAGCAAATGAAACTCAAAAGCGAAAGCAAGACAGATCCCGCCGCCACATGGGCGCGGGTCGTTGCCTTCGTCATCGGTTGTGACGGAGCCGCCGCCGCGCTGCTTGTCGCCGTCATCAGCGCGTCATGCGCTGCGGCTGCGTTCGCCGCCTGCTTTGCCGCCCTGGGTGTCGCGGCAGGGCATGGGCTCATGTCCTTGATGCTAGGGGACGACTCCGATGCATGACGACGGTCGCGTATGCCGCACATGCGCCCGCGCGGTGTGGTACGAGACCGCCCGCGACCGCGAGCTCTCCGACGGCTCGCACATGCCCGTGGCGTAGTTCACGTAGATGGCGTGAGAACCTATCGCTAAGGCTTCGCCAGGCCGGCATCGGCATGGCACATGAGCCAACAATGGTCATAGATGGGCACCGAGATCAGCCAGACCGTGCTGATCGCGGTGCCCATCTGCAATCTTGTTAGCGACATCGGGGATATTCCCAGTCTAGGTAGTCCGAGAGTTTTCCGTAGCCGTTACGTCTCGGCTGAGCTGTCACTGCCGCATCATTGTCGTTTTCGACACCAAAGTAATTCTGCCGAACGCGGCGATCGTTCTGACGACCTGCTCGTCTGTCAGCTCCGTTCCCGTATCGACGTCTCATAGCCTCGTCGAGGTCGCCTCGCTTCCAGCGCATTAGTTCCGACCAAAAGGGACTCGCTTTACCGGTATCGGGTTTGGACATCTAACCTGTCGGATTGCGGCTCCCAAAACGGCGTTTTGAGGTAAATTGAAGCTGGTCTTCGCAAGAGACGTATATGTATATCCGCCACCGATGGCGTCTATACATATACCGACCAGCTTGTCACCCGAAGACATGCCGCCTTCGGCGGCATCGAGTGACAAGCTGGTCGCTTGGCAGGGCTCCGCCCATGCACCGGGGCTGCCGGCCTTGCCGGCAGAAGGACAAGGGGGATGAATGGACGACGGGCGCAACAGGCAGGTAAACTTCAGGCTCACGGAGGATCAGTACGAGACCTTTAGATCAAAGGCCGCGCTTGCCGGTTTGTCGATGACTGATTACTTCATGGCGTGCTGCATTGATGGCAAGACGACGTTCAGGCTACTCAAGGTTCCCGGTATCCCCGTCGAGAGGGATCAGAATCCACCGAAGGGATTTGACGATAGAGAGAAGCGAACGGCAAGCATCTTCGTTCGCGTGACGCCGTCCGAGAAGAAGTTCATCAGAGATAGCGCAGCGCGGACTGGCATGACGGAGTCGAGGTTCGTCGTCACGCGTACGGTCAACGCACCGATACGCTTCATCGGGGACCCGGAATTCTTCAGGTCGTTCTTCACCGAGCTGAACAGGCAAGGCACGAACCTTAACCAACTTGCCGCTCAAGTGAACAGACTTTCCGCGATCGGTTGGCGAGAGGATGTGTCCGCCGAATCCATCGACGCACTTGTGAGCGACATCACGCGTGACAACGAGCGCACTCGCGCCGTGCTGAACGACGCGCTGATGAGGACGAGGGAACTGATGATGTTCGTTCGAAAGAGCTTCGAGGAGCCTGACCATGGCGATGCTTAAGTCCCTCGTTCGCAAGATTGGCGGTTGCAAGCAGATCAAGGACTACCTTGCCAGGGACGGTCGCGCCGTCACGTTCGACTCGTCGCTTCCTTACCTTGGCCCAGACGATTGGGACAGGGTGATGGACGACACACGCAGGCTGTGGGGCAAGGACGTTGGACGCAAGTACTACCACTTCGTCATCTCGCCCGATCCCGAGGACGGGCTAACCGCCGAGCAGGTACGCGACCTTGCGGTCGAGTGGGCGCGGGAGCGCTATGCGGGCAAGGAGTGGGTAGTCGAGACGCACGATGACAACGGCATCCCGCATGCGCACGTAGTCGTGAACTCCGTCGACCCGAACGACGGGTACAAGATTCAAATCAGTGACGACGACGTTCGCAAGGACGCGATGTCTCTACAGGTGATCTGCAAAGAGCACGGGTGCTCCGCGTTCGACGACTTCGAGCTGTCGCAGGAAGAGGACGGCATGTGGGTTGCGAAGTCGCCCCTGCCCTACGCGCGCCGTCAGGTAATGCTTCAGAGAGCCAAGGAGCAGAACCGGCGAAGGACGCAGGCCCAGAGATGGGCCGCAACAAACGGCGTTCACCTCTGGACGGATGACATGCACGAGGACATCGAGGCCGCACTGTCCGGCTGTCGCACCTGGCGCTCGTTCGAGGCTGCGCTGTCGAAGGCGGGCTACCGCATGAGCGTGAGCAGGCGCGGCGTGCTCACCTTCCACCCGCCGGAGGGGAGGGGGCATCCCGTGAAGGGCTACAAACTCGACGACTCGTACACGGTCGAGGGTCTGCGCGCGCGTCTCGCGCCCAGGCTCGACGGTGCGGGCGCCCGGACGTCGTACGATCCCGACCTGATTCCCGAGCCGATCAGGCTTCCCCGCAGCTTCGAGGATGTCGTCCATGCGCACTCGTCTCGAACGAGGCGACAGCTTGCATCCGAGTCGAGGCTGCGAGCCGCCATCGACGCGTTGGCTATCATCCGGTCGCGCGGCTATGTGAGCTTCGCTGAGATGCGGGCGGAATCCGAGCGGCTTTCCGCCCAGGCGTCCGAGCTCGAGTCGCGCCTCGGCGACATCGAGAACGCGCTTGCGCAGTCGCGCGCTGCCGAGGCGAGACTGCGCAGGATCGCGGCATGCAGGGAACGCCTCACGCCGGAGCCTGCGGACGAGGCTTGGCGCGGACAGTGGCGAGAGTTCTTCGCCGACGAGCTCTACGAGATCGACGAGCTTGCGAAATGGCTCCGCGAACGCGGCATCGACCCCGACACGACGACGTCCGACGACGTGCGCGCGAGCCAGGATGAGTTCGCGCGGCAGGCGCGGGAGCTGTCCGAGCGGGCAAGGGGGCTTGGTGCCGACGCGTCACGCCTTGCGAGCGCGACGGCGGCGCTTTCGTCGCTGCCGCTGCCTGTCGGCCCGACCGACATTCGCGCGCGCAACGAGCGCGAGCGTGCCAGGCGCCGCCGAAGGGGCCAGGCGGGCGCGGTGTCGCTCTCGCGCGATCAGGCGCGAGAGCTCATGAGGCTTTACGAGCAGAAGATGAGCGACCAGGCGCGCGCCATAGACGCCGGCCTTCTCACGGCGTCTGGGCTCGTCGAGATCGAGCGCAAGTACGAGGAGAGGCGAGACGAGATCCTTGCGCAGGCCCAGAAGCTTAGGTCTGGAGGCAACGCGACGTGGGGAAGGGAGGCGCGCCCGGAAACCGGGCGCCCGGACGTCGAGGCGCAAGAGCAGACGACATACGACTACAAGCCCACCGGAAGGAAGAGGAGCTGACCTATGCGAATCAAGGTCACGTTGGAGGACGACCGCGTGCGAACTCTCGAAACGACGAGGCTCGATGTACGAACAGGAATCATCCTCGAGGATTGCTACCTGGACGTGTCGTCGCTTGACAAGGAGGGCGTGCTGCTCGAGCGAAACGTCTTCACGACGACGAGCGACGAGATGCAGTCCCTCAAGATGCCGCTGCGCATCGTCGAGCCCGACGAGCTTGCGCGAGTTGTCATGCTCGAGGCTGACGGCAAGCCCATCCTGTCGCGTGCGGAGGGCACTGGGAAGCTCGTATCCTCCGTATTCGACGCTCTCTACGACGAGGACGGCAACTTCATGGGAGATGCGGGCGAGGGCCTTTGCCTCTACTACGCATCCGGCAGCTATGAGACCATCGTGCCGACTGTGCTCTCCTATGGTGACGGCATGCTCGTGAGCGACGACGTCGTGGACTGGTCCGACACGACCATCGGTGTGACATGGCAGCGCGGAGCCTGGACGAAGTCGGACAAAGGTCTCATGGAGCTGCGCCCCGAGGCCACGGTGGTCGTCGTTCCGGAACAGTTCGAGAGCATGAAGCTTGCGACGTTCCAAGGCGATCTGTGCCTGACCCGTACCGCGGACGGCATGCGACCGCCCGTGCTCGAGAGCGACGGGGACGTGGCTGCGGGTGACGATGGCTCACTTGACGGAACGGCAAGCGCGTCGCAAGATGATGGCGAGGCCGCAGACATCAAGGACGGACTGAGGGCGGAAGCATGATGGAAGGATCGGTCGGTAAAACTCGCCAAGTAAGGGCGGTCCATGGCTCGGCCGCAATGTACCATAACCATCGCTGCCGATGCGAGTTGTGCCGCAAGGCCGCCGCAGCGGCGCGAAGGGCGAACTACGACAGCATCTTGGCAAGGATGGCCACAAACGTTGCCGACCCGCATCACGGGACGCAGAACGGCTACCGTGCCGGATGCCGCTGTCCCGCCTGCGTGGAGGCACACAGGCAGATGCACCTCGCCGAGAGGAGCGCGGGGAGCGACGGCGGCATGCGGATGCGTCCTGCGCAGTTGCGGGAAAGGAGCGATCAAGCGGGCAACGAGGTTTCGAGAGGCGGCATGCCGCAAGACATACGACACGAGAAGAAGGGGAGAACCATGCAAGCCAACAAACTTCCGAAGATCACCGATGCGCAGCGCAAGGCCAACCTCGAGAAGGCCATGAGGGCGAGGACCGAGCGCCATGCGTTCCTGGAGCGCGTCGCCTCCGGCGAGCTGACGTTCGCCGAGGCCGTCAGCGATCCGATCGCCGCGAGGATTCCCGTGCGGCGCCTCGTCATGGCCGTCCCCGGCTGGGGAAAGGCAAAGACCGAGGCTCTTCTTTCGAGGGTGGGCGTGCATGAGAACCGGCGGGTGCGCGGTCTGGGGACGAGGCAGCTCGCCGCGCTCGTCGAAGCGCTGTCCTAGGGGCCTGCCGATGTGGGAGACGGAGGACGTTTTCGCGGATCGCCTCGTCGATGCGATGCGCATGCGGGGCCTCGACCAGAGGGCCGCAGCGGAAGCCTGCGGAATCACGGAGGCCGCAATGAGCCGTTTCGTGAACGGGATTCGCAAGCCGCGCGCCGACACCGTAAGGAAGCTCTGTCGCGGTCTAGGCGTCAGCGCGGACTGGCTCCTTGGCATTGAACGGCCGTGAGCGGCCGCAACCGAACCGTTGCCGGTAAGGACCACAACGTGTTGACAAGGCTCGCGGTCGGGCACAGAATGGCGCGCGACATCGGGTGCTGCCGAGTTGTTGGCGTTGGCGCATGCGGCCTTTGCCGCGTGCGCCAACGTGCCAGGAGTGGGCTTGGCGACGTAGGCCGTCTTCCTGCGCTCCGCGCGCGTCGCGGCAGATACGAGGTTGGCGACGTTGGCGGCGAGGTGGCGAAGAGTTCAGCGCCTCTTGCGCCTGCTGGGTGTGAGCTCGCCAGAACCGGACCTCTTGAGGACGGCCTTTGCCGCGTGGGACATCTCCTGCGGCGTGGCGCCATGGCCGCCAACACTTGCGCCCTCCTCGCCAAGGAGATAGGCCCTCTGCCGCGCGGTGAACGCCTGCGCGGCCACCTGCGAACAAGGGAGCGGTTCGGTCTCGACAGGGTCATCGCGGACATCTACGTCGCCCGTAGCTGGGGAGACGGCGATGCCGAGGGGCGTCGGTACCTTGCACGACCCAAGAAGCGAGACCACCTTCTCGCGGGCCGCCTCCTCGTCGTCAGCCGCGACGGGATAGGAGAACTCAACCGTCTGTGCCACCGTCACCATGAAGTACCGCGTCATATGGAAACCTCCGTGCCCTCATGCTGGGCCCTACGCCCGTCAGGGCATGTCGAGTCGCTGCTGCTCAAAGCCTCTTCTGTCGAATGACGGAGGGCGAAACCGTGCCGGAGGCTATGTCGGCGGCGAGCTTTCGCCGGCATGCCTCGACCTCCCTGGAGATGCCAAGGGTGCGGGCGACGTCCTCGTAGGCCTTTTTGACGACCTCGCCGATGAAGCGCCTGTATTCGCCTGAGTCAACCGTTTGCCTGAGCACGGATGTGGGCAGGAACCGACTCATCTGCGACTCGAATGACCCGTCGGAGTAGCAGGCGGCGGCGCGCTGCACGCCGATGGCGATCATGCTTGGGAGGGGTTTCGGGCACCTGTAGTCGGTATGCTTCGCCGCGACGAGCCCAGGCACGCGGGAAAGGTCGATTCCCTGCCTGCGGGCAAGCCATGGGATGTCCCAAAGGTCGCGATGCCTGATATGGGAGTCGGTGGCGGAGAAGGAGATGAGCTTGTCGGCAAGAATCTCCTCCAGACTCTGGCATCGAATGAGGAGGTCATCGTATGCGGTGCCGAGCTCCGGGTAGTTTACGGCTGCCTCCCGAAGCACCGAGGTGTGCGCTGGGACGGATGCGATTTCAAGCTTGATGCGCTGTAGGGGGAGGTCAGGCCTGCCGATGTTGGTGTTTACGGAGATCGTCCACCTTCGCATCCCGACGCCGTCTGCCCCGCGGACGACCTTTGGCTCCTTGACGCTGACTTCGGCGTCGTAGGACTTGAGCAAGTCCGCGCGAAGGGCTCTCGAGAACTCGGCCAAGGGAAGGGAGTCGAACTTCTCGCCGGCCGCAAAGTCCAGATCCTCGCTGTAGCGTTGCGACCCGTAGCACAGGCGCAGGGAGGTTCCGCCCTGGAAGGTGATGTCTTGCAGCAGTCCGTTCCTTTTGAGGGAACTGATGATCTCGTAGTGGACTATCTCCTTCTCGATTACCGGGGTCAGCTGGGCCTCGCCAAGACGGGCGGCGATGCCGCCCGCAAGCTCCTCCAGGTCAATCATCATCTTCTACCTCTTCCCAGTCGATGAGCTCGACGCTGCGGTTGCGCGAGACGAGGTCGTGAAGGCAGCGCTCCCTCGTCGCGATCGGCAGCCTGTTCCGCGGCAGACGGCTCAGCGTGCCTCGGATGACGGTGTTCAGGTCGTCGTCGGTGTGGACGTACTCGATTCCCCCGAGCGGCGTGTCCACGACACCTGCGGCGCCGGTGGTCACGCAGGAGATCCTTCCGAGCGGGATCTGAGAGATGAAGCCCCACTGGGAGGCGGCGGATTCCAGGCTTTCGTAGGTGTACTCGCCGGGACGGAGGAACGTGGCGATGTGCCCGATGAGGTCGATTCCCTGCGGATGCATGAAGCAGTACAGGTAGGCGTTGCGGGCAAGGCGCTTGATGACCCCGTCGGCCACGAGCCTCTTGATCGTGGAGCGTAGCGTGTCGCCGGACTCGCCGAAGAGGAGGCCAAGGTCTTGGCTGCGGAAGAGGAACCTTCCCCTCATGTCCCACTCGTGCAGGACTTTGACGGCCTCGATGCTCTTCATGGGACACCTCCTCGCTTATCTCTTCGTCAAGCATATCATTCAAGTGGTCTGTTTCTAAACCATTCACATAATATTTGCAACGAGCAGGGTCCGCCTTCCGGTCGCGGTCACGCAGCACCGCCCTTGTCCTTGCCGCCAGGCGCCTTGTTCTTGTTGGCGGTCTCCAAGGCCGCCTTGCGGGCATATGAGTATGCCTCGGCGGGGGCGATGCCGTGAGGCAGGAACGGCTTGCGCACGGGTTCGAACTTTCGCATTTGCGAATCTGCGCGTCTGCGTGGCTTCGCACGGCTCATGTCACGCTCGCGGGCAGCACGCCCGTCGGCGTCCCCGCCTGCGGGAAAACGCCCGTCCCGAGGGCCGGGCGCGGCCTTCCTGCCCGCGTCCAAGGATCCCTCTCTCATCATGCGCACCTCCTCGAGCCGCCTCCTCTCGTGGGCGAGGCGGCTTCTGTAAGTGCGCTCTATCTGGACCGAGAGGTTCGTGGCGTCGCGCGAGACGTTGTTGCAGAAGTCCTTGAGCCTCCGTGCGTCGTCCGCGACGCTGTCGGGGGGCAGGGGGCAGCCGCCGGCGGCGGCGATGCCGAACCTGGTCAGAACGACGAACTGGACGGTCGGCGCGAAGTCCGTGAGACTGACGGGCCTGCGCGTCTCGCCCCCCACGCCGTCGGGCTCGACTATGGAGAGTCGGGAAAGGGCCGTCTCCCATGCCGAGCGAGACGCCTTGTCGTCAAGGTCGACCTGCGGGGCGCCGAGGTCGGGCCTTTCGGCGTCGAGGTTCGTGAGCGCGGTCGCGGGCCAGATGGTCTGGACGTGGAAAAGCCCCGAACCCTTACCGGCCTTCGCCTTTATGACCTCGATGCCCACGGCGCCTTCGGCAACCTCGGCGCCCGAGCAGCCGGGAATACCGCGCCACTCCTCGAGAGTCATGGCCTCGCTTGTGTCGCCCCAGCCAGACTCGAGCAGGGCGGCGCAGTTGAGCACGGACTGGTTGTTCTGCTTGCGCCCGCAGCCGACGTGCTGTGCGAGGACGCGAAGATAGGCCTCCCACCGGGCTGGGTCGCGGGCGCACGAGAGGAGGACCTGCCTGTTCGCCCGGGAGAGCGAGGCAATCGTTGAGGCCATGGCTAACGATGCCTCTTGCTGCGCGCGTCGGCAAGGGCCTGATCTATGGCGGCAAATGCTGCGTCGCGGTCAACCTTGTCCTGAGCGGATGGCTCGCCCACCACGACCTCGGTTCTGCCCGCAGCGATCGCCTCCACGAAGTCCTCCAGGCTGTCATGCCGTCCGACCTCGAACCAGATCTTGCCCTGCCTGCGCTCGGACGCGACTCGGCTGGCAAACGCCCTCGGGTCTACGATAAGGGAAGCATCATAGTCGTCATCATCAGTGTCAGGGTGAAGCCTGTAGTCGAGACGGCGAAGGCCTTCGGGGGCGGGCACCCCCGCAAGCCCTTGGTCGGCGGCCAGCGCCTGAGCGACCTCGTCTGGGGTAAGAGAGAGCATTTGGAGGGTGGGGCGCTCGTAGTCGTCCTCGTCAAGCGAGAGGCTGTCGTCGCCGGCCTCGTTGAAGACGATGCTGCCGCCGCAGGCGAACGACGAGCCGTCCATGATGGCGCGAAAGACCTCATCGGCCTCCCTGCCAAGCCCGAGGGAGAGCTTCCGCTCGTCGATGAGTTCGCCCATGGCGTCCCAGCCGCGCGCGATGGACAGGTCCCCGAGCTCGTCCCCGAGCATGTCGATGGCGCGCTCGACGTTCTCTCGGGTAGCCGGGACGGGCGGGCGGCAGCTTTCGAGGTAGTCGGCGACGTCTTGCTCGGACCACCTGACGAAGCAGACCTCCCGGTCGGCGAATAGGTGGAACGACCTCCCGCACATCCTCGCGTAATCCTTCGCTGCCTCCCAGAAGTTGGAGAAGTAGTGGCCCTGCGACCATTTGCGCGTCTCGGGATCGTACCCGAAGCAGGACACGAAGGGCTCGCGACTTTGGGGCGTGGTGTAGGCGATGGCGTTTCTGGTGGCCTCGTCGTAGTCGAGCAGCGTGTGTTCCATGTCTCCTCCGATCAGGGCGTCGCTTAACTAGGGTAATCATCGCAGAACGCCAACGGGGGGCAAACCAGCGTTGCCAAATGGGAACGGTCTGGCCTGCCTGTTGCTAGGCGGGCTTGCGAATCCCCAGGCCCATGCCACAGGTGGTCTCGCCGTCGTCCGAGCGGGCGGCGCAGGCGATGGCCGCCCGCGTCATTGCCTGCGGGGTCGCGCTGCCGGGTGCGGGGGCCTGCCTTGCCGCAGCCTCGGCGGCCTCGCGCTCGCGGTCCATCTGGGCAAGTTCCCTTAGCTTGGCCTCGAGATCTCCCTGCCCCGAGAACGGGGCGAGCGCGACCCCGCAGGTAGTCGGGGACGGACATCGTCGCCATGACGATGACGTGGGGCCAGCCCGCCACCGCCGCCGAAGCCTCCGAGATCTCCTCGCGAAGCGACTTGGCAAACCTGCCCTGGTCGGCGAACTCCCCGTCCCCGCGCTCGAGGACGGCGGGAAGCGTCGTGCCCTGCGTCTCGCAGAGCCATCCGAGGCTCGAGTGCGCGAGGTCTTCCGCATCGAGGGCAGGGGACTCGGGCTCTGCGGCGTCGTCCGGGTAGCGCCTCGCCAACCAGCAGTCCTCCACGAACCGGTGCGCGGCGTCGAACGTGTGCCGCTGCGCCGCGAGGTCGAGATCGTCGTTAGGGGCGTCGCCGAGAAGGACGGAGGTCTCCATCCTCATGCCGCGCAGCGTCTTGGGGCTGCACCACTCGCACTCGAGTCCGTAGCGCTCCCTGAGCATGTCGACGCAGCAAGCCGGCATGAGAGCGCTCGCGTCGAGGGTGCCCGCGGCGGTCTCGAGCCCTTCAAGTTTCCTGACGACGTCCTGAGCGATTCCAAGGGCGCGCTCTTGGGCGTAATCGGCGTTCTGGTCGCGAAGGTAATCGTCGATCCTATAGGCCAACGCGGAGACGAGGTCTGCGCCCTTGGCGCCATCGGGCACAACGAAGCCCTTCGCCCAGTCGAGGTCGCGTCCGGCGTCGGAGAGCAGGTCGATGACGTGTTCGCGCAAGGCGGCCTCGTCGCGATAGTCGAGGAAGGGGTCGAGCATGATGCAGCCGCCTTGCTTGAAGGCCTCGTACACGCCAGGGCTGTCGATTGAATCGACTCCGACGGCGTCGCAGACGAGCCTGTCGAACTCATCCTGGCCGAGGATGTCGCAGGCCTGCTCGATGCTCTCGATCTCGATGGTGCCGTCGTTAGGCATGGGGTACCTCCTTGGCTGCGGTGCCGAACGAACTCTGCCGTCAGGGAAAGTGTATGCACCGCCCTAGTGTCTGGGCAACGCCGCTTCCCGAACGGGAACGGCTGCCGCTCGGTGGTTTCCAACACCGCAGCCCTCGCTCCGGGATATGTGGGGTCCCTGCGCTCGGGCACCGCCGTTGAAAACCGTCTGGCGCGCGCCGACGAGAAGGGGCGCGCCAGAAAGACCGGGCGCGCCCCTGGGGAAGAAGCATGTCAGGCGGGTCTATCGGTCCCTGCGGCGCCTGAGCGCCCAGGTCCCGCAGGCAAGGCTTGCGAGGCCGAGGGCGCCTGCGAGCGCCATCGCCTCGGAGCCGGTCTGGGCGAGCTCGCCGCGACCTGGCTCGTCAGCCCTCTCCTCGGCGGGTTCGTCGCCCTGCTGCTTGGGGGCATCGGGATCGGGGACTGGCTCCGTCGCGGCGACGGGCTCCCACTGCGCGGTCACGACGAGGTCGTTGGCGACGCAGGAGAAGGCGACGTCCCAGCCCTTGAACTCGTACCCGTCGCGCTTGGGGTCGGCGGGGGCCGTGGCGCCCTCGCCGTACGCGACGACCTCGCGGGCAAGCTCGTTGCCCTGGCCGTCGACGAACGTCACGGTGCAGCTCGCGCGACTCCACTGCGCGTAGAGGGTTACGGTGCCGCCGTCCGATTCGGTGAGGTTCACGACCTCCTGCCCGTTGGCATAGGCGTCGCCCGTCCCGTCGGCCCTGGTGTTCCAGCCGAGGAAGGTGTGACCGACGCGGCGGAACTCGTTGGGGGAGAGCTCGCCCGCGACGTCGTAGGTCATGGCCTGCTCTCCCATCCTGCCGCGGTCGGCGCCGTTGCCGTCGAAGGCGACCTTGTATCCGACGGGCTCGACGCGGGCGACGTAGGTGGCGGCGTGCCAGAGCCCGTCCGCGCGCCGCGTGGGCGCGAGGACGGCGTTGCTGCCGACCTCGTTGCCGTCCTCGTCGTACCAGCCGACGAGGCGGTAGCCCGCGTCGGGGCTGACGGTCGAGCCTGCGGGCGCGCCGCTCATGGGGAGGACCGACTCGCCGTCGAGCGACACCGAGCCGTGCGCTGGGTCGGATACCTTGTAGAGGATGCTCACGGGGGCGAACTCCGCCCACTGTGCGTAGAGCGTGACCCTGCCGCCGTCATCCTCGGTGAGGTTCAGGACTGACTGCGAGTCCTCGTAGGCGTCGCCCGAGCCGTCGGGCATGGTGTTCCAGCCGCAGAACCTATGCGCCTGCCAGGAGAACGCGCACCCGTCGAGCGCCTTGGCCACGTCGTAGGTCATGGCCTCGTCGGCCATCTCGCCTGTGCCGCCGTTGGCGTCGAAGGACACGGCGTAGCCGTTGGGCGAGACGTTCGCGTAGTAGTCGGCCGCGTGCCACAGGCCGTCGTTGCCGCGCTGGGGCTCGAGCGCGCCGCCGCAGGCGACCGGGGCGCCCTGCGCGTCGACCCAGCCCGTGACGTGGTAGCCGGCGGCGGCGGAGGAGACGGAGCCTGCGGGCGTTCCGGTCGCGGGGGCGACCGAGTCGCTTGACGACGACACCGCGCAGTGGGCGGGGTCTGCGGCGTGGTACCTGATCTCGACCGGCGCGTCCTCCTCCCAGACGGCGTAGAGCGTGACCCTGCCGCCGTCATCCTCGGTGAGGTTGACGACCTCCTGTGAATCCTCGTAGGCGACCGGTCCTGTGGGAGAGGTCGCCCAGCCGCGGAACGTGTGGCCGGGTCGGGTGAACGCGCACCCGTCGAGCGCCTTGGCCACGTCGTAGGTCATGGCCTCGTCGGCCATCTCGCCTGTGCCGCCGTTGGCGTCGAAGGACACGGCGTAGCCGTTTGCGCTCCAGGTGGCGTTGACGACGGTCGCCTCCGTGATGCGGGAGTAGTCGCGGTCCCAGCCGAGGAAGGCGTGGCCCGTCCAGGTCGGGGCGTCGGGTGCGGTTGCGGAGGTGGACCAGGGGACGTTCTCGACCTTGAGCGTGGTGCCGCGGCCGTCCGTGAACGTGCATGGGAAGTTGAGGCGTCTCCACTGGGCGTAGAGGTTGACGATCGCGCCGTCCTCGTCGGTGAGGTTGAGCACGCTTTGTCCGTCGCCGAACCTGGTTCCGGAGCCGTCGCGCTCGGTGTCCCAGCCCTCCCAGGCATGGCCCTCCCACGAGAACGCGAGGCTGTCGAGGTCGCTGGCCTGGTCGAAGGTCATCTCCTGGTCATCCATGCTGCCCGAGACCGCTGCGGCTGGCTTGAGGAAGCGAACCGTGTAGCGGACGGGCTTCCACTTGGCGTTCACTACGAGGTCGTCCTGGACGTTCGTGTAGGGGACGTCCCACCCATCGAAGAGGTAGCCGCGCCTCGTCGGCTCGGCGGGCGCCGTGGCGTCTGCGCCCTGGTCGATGACCTGATGGGAGAGCTCGCGGCCCAGTCCGTCCGTGAAGGTGACGTTGACGAGGCGCTGGAACTCGGCGTGGATGCTGTGGTTCGAGGTGACGCCCTCGAAGGAGTAGCTTTCGGCCGCGCCGATCGAGGCGCCGTCGACCGTCACGTCCCTGACCCGATACCCGTCGCTCGCCGTGATCTGGTATTCCTTGTCATTCTTCCAGTAGACCGTGGTGTCGCCGGGGCTCGAGATGCTGCCTCCCGTGCCCGCCGAGGCGTTGATGACCGACGGGCTGAACTGCTCGAGCAGGTCTGTGCCGCACGAGCCGCCGCGCCACCGAAACGAGATGCCCTCTCCGCCGTACGTGGTGACGAATCCGGACCTGTACGTCTCGTTGTCTTCCGCCGTTGCAGTGAACTTGCGGTTGCCGTTGGTCACGGAGACAGTGCAGTCGGGCGTGAGGTAGACGTCGGGGCCGTATCCCGACAGGAGCTCGACGGACTCGGCGAACTCAGGGCCGTAGCCGCCCACCTGGTCGAGGTCCTTGACTCCGAGGATGGCCGTGCCGGACGCGGGGGCGTCCGTGCCGTGCTTGGTCGCGCGGACGCTCATGTCGTAGCGTGCCCTGCCGTCCGCGTCGAGCTGGAACATGGCCGCGCCCGAGCCGTTATAGGTGCCTGACTCGCAGATGGTGTAGGGCCCTGCGTGACCGACGTAGATGTTGGAGATGGTGATGGCCACGTCCACGGGATCCCCGTCCGCGTCGGTGCCGAGGCTTTGCCACTTGAGGGAGAACGAGCCCGAGACGTCCCCGCCCGCGCCGTCGTAGACGACGCAATAGGCGTCATGCCCGTAGTACACGGCGCCGGCCTGCGTGCTGAAGCTCGAGGAGGTGGACGTGAACTGCGCGTCCTGGATGCGGAAGCCTGCGCCGGTGCCTATGGTGAGGGTCTGCGCGGGAACCCCCGAGAGAGAGTCGCGGTGGATGCTTGGCGACGTGGCCGCGAGCGCGGGGGTCGCGCAAAGGGTGGCTGACGCAGCGATGGCGACCGCCGCGCAGCGTATGGCGGCGCGCGCGCGGCCGAGGGCGATGCGTGGGTTCATGGGAGGCCCTTCCGACGAGGTGTTGTCATCGTAGGCTGCTGCCAAGCTTAATATAGCCCAAAACTTGACGGCGAGGTGTCCCATGCCAGCTCAGAGGCATGGCCCGCTCGCCGCCCCGCCGTCCGGGGCGCAGCGGGCGCAAGCCGCCGCGCGGGCTCGCGAGGCGATGTTTCGAGGGTCGGACGTCTTGCTTGCTGCGTGTTTTCGGTCGCGCGCGAGCTGGGCCTGCAAGACAGCCAAGGTGCCCGTCGTCGGGTCGTGGAAGCGCTCCTCGTATTTGCGCTCGACGTCTGCGGGCAGGTCAACGTCAAGGCCCGTCTCGTGGTCGTGAGCGACCACGAGGAAGCCGCCGAACACGACGTCCGCGAGCCTTCCGTCCTCGTCGGTGACGGCGCGGTTCGGGCGAGCCCCGTCGAACTTGCCGTTGTCATCGACATAGAGCGCCACCTCGACGTCCCCCTCGTCCTCATAGAACGCCCCAGCGAACGTCTCGCATCCGAGCATGCGGTTAATGGCGCCGGGCTCGGGTGTGAGCATAACCGGGCGCGGGACGTCGCCCACGGGCACGAGCAGGGCCATGACAGGCTTGGCAACGTCCGCCTCGACAAGTGACGCCTCGAGGGCGTAGTGCGCCTCGAGGGCCTTGCCCCAGATGGGCAGGTCAGTCGCGTTGGCCATGAACTCGCGGATGTGCGCGAGGTGGGTCATAAGCGAGTCGCAGGCGGCGGGGTCTAGCGAAATACGCTTCTCCCAGGGTCCGTCTTGCAGCAGGAGGCCCGTGCCCGGCTCGTGTTCGTTGAGCAGGGTGGAGGCGTAGTAGCGAGTGACGAGGAAGCCGCGGGGAAAGTCTTCGGTGGGCCAGGCGTCGTCGTAGAACTCGACGAGCGGCAGGCCCTCGCCTGCGGACTCCGTGCCTCCCTCGACGGGGTCGTAGATGCGGCTCTCGCCTCTGCCCCAGGCGTCGCCGGGGAAGACCAGGTGGCACAGGAGCGCACCCCGCCGCTCGTCCTCGGGGATGAGCCCGCAGACGAGATCCTTCTGGTACTCCTCGGCGAGGCGACGTTTGAAGTCGGCGATGCCAAGGACGTGGTCGACGAGACTCATGGGGGCTTGCCTTTCGGTTGATGGGACGTTGCTACTGGTGCTTGGCGGCGGCGGGCCGGTGCGCCGGGGCTGCCGACCTCGCTGCCGCCGCCCTGGCAGCCGCGATGGAGGTGCCGAAGTCGGAACCCGCATGGAGCATGGCCGCGGGTGTCGGGACGCGGCGGATGGCCTCCCTGCACGACTCGACGAGGTCGGGGGCGGGCTCAACCATGGCGGTGTCGTGGAAGGCGTCCCAGAGCCTCTGCCTCAGGTCGGACTCCTCGATGTGGGAGTCTCCGAGACATGACAGCCGCATCGCGCCCTCCCGCGTGAGGCGGCGCGCCTCGACCTGCTGCGTCACGTTGTACGTGGGGGACGCGGCATCCTCGAACGGTGTCACAAGGGTGTAGCCCTGCCCGGTGAGCACGAAGGCCACGGAGGAGTCGCGGTTTGAGAAGCACTCGACGCCGTTCTTGAGGTCGCCGCGCTCTATGACGTCGCCGATGCTCTCGACGACGTCATAACCCTCGTACTCGTCGGGGTTTGGCGTGACGATCGTGTAACTTGCCGCCTGCGACGCGTGCGCCGGGTCGGTGGGGCGCGTCTCGACGAGGAAGGGCGACTTGGCGGCGGCGCGGTCAATGACGCCCTCCGCGGCCAGGGTCTCCGCCCCTCGGGCAAGCTCCGCGACCTCGTCGTAATCGGTCTCGACGGCGCCCACGGGTCCGATGCGGTTGAGCGAATCGAGCCTCTGGACGCCCCTCGCCCAAAGCGTCGTGTCGGAGAGGAACCGCTCTGCGAACCCCGGCCTCATGCATACCTCCATGGGAACGAAGTCGTGGTGCTTGTCCTCGACCATGTCGCGGATGGCGGGGTTCGAACCGGGGCCGATGACCCAGGAGTAGCCGTGGTCGCAGCATGCCTGGGAGCGGTCCAGGACGTACCCGACGAGGGTATTTCGCATGTGGTCCACAAGCCACTTGGCCTTGGAGCCCGCCCAGCCGGGCGCCTCGCACGCCTGGTACTCGTACCCTCCGAGGGCCGAAAGCACCTCCTCCGCGCTCCACTGGTCGCTCTTGGGTGCGGAGTAGAGGTACTTCGGGGTTGGCGTCGCCTCCCCATACCTCGCGTTCACGCTCGCGTAGTTCTGGTCGGTGAGAATCTGGCCCATGCGCGTGAGGTCGTCGACGCTGTTGAGGTTGAAGCTATCGACCTTGCACGGGTCGGCAGGGTCTAGATAGTGGTACGCGTAGGAGCTCGCATGCCTCTCCATGCGATACGAGTAGCGCCTGGCCGCCCAGACCATGACGTCGATGTGCTCCTTGGGGAGGATGTCGCATGACATTGGATCACCTACTTCTTTCTGGCGGCGTCAACGCCGACATCGGCCGAATTGATGAAGCTGGCTGCGGCTGCCCTGGCGGCCTTGCCGACCTGCGTCGGGTCGGGCTTTCCGCTCGACTGCGCCCTCGGGTCATCGAGCGCGAGGCCGTCGGCCTTGAGCCCCAGCTTCCCAAGCGCGCCCTGGAGCGCGCCCTCCTGGAGGTCCCAGTCGCTCACCTGGTCCCACATCTGCGTATTGCACTCGTCGAGGAGCGCTATGAGGTCGGGGACCTTGTCGAGGGCGATGCCGTGGCAGATGAGGTCTTGTGGTCCGAACAGCGTCCAGTCCTTGCCTTCGATCGCCTCCGAGATCGACGCGGGGTCGCTGAGGCACCAGTTGTGGTCACCGGGCTCCGACAGGATCTCGAGCACCTGAGCCATCGAGGTGGACTCGGTGGGGATGGGGTTTTCGGCCGTGAGGTCGATGGTTATGACGTCGTCGGCGTACTCGGGGATGAAGCCCATTCCCCCGAAGGCGGCGGGTGCCGGGTAGTTCTCGAGCGCGTATGCCATCGCGTCGGCGGGGTTGCCGTCAAGACCGCTCTTCACGAGAGTCCCAAGCGGCGTTTCCGCGACCTGGACGCCATAGAGCCTCCCGCCGTTGGCGATGTCTGGGATGAGCGTTCGTCCCGTGCTCGCGTCGTAGAGCGCGTTCTCGGTTCTCAGCGCCTCCGCGAGCAGCGCCCTCGCGCGCGTCGCGGTCGCGTCGCGGCCGGCCTCCTGTGACGTCTCCGCCCTCCATGGGCCCGCGAGCTCCCCGAGCCAGCCCGTCCCGTGCATCCCTCTGTATCGTGTCCCGAACAGAGGGGCGTAGCTGACCTTGTCCTTTTCATCTGCCATGTCGGCTCACCTCTTGTTCTCGGATACATGCGCGAACGTGGCCATCCTTGCCGAGGGCAGTCGGAATCCGCCTTGCCTGTCACGCCAAGGCCCCTGACCCAACGCAAGGGCCCACCGCCGATGGCGGCGATGGGCCCGTCTTCGCGACCTATGGGAGGTCATCCCTACAGGTGGCTTGCCTGGGACTGGCCAACGGGGGACTCCTGGGCGGTGCTGGCGGCCTGCCTGGCTGCCAGGGCGACCTCGGAGGGACTGGGCTTCCTGGCGGCGTCCCTCTGGGCCTTGTACTCCTCACGAGAGACCTTGATGGCCTTTGAGACCTTGAACGGATCAAGGCTCATGTCGTGCCTGACCTGCTCGCCCTCGGCGTTCTCCTCGTACTTGAAGAGGTTGAGGTCGTGGTCGGCCCTGACCATGACGTTGGACTCGCGGCCATTCGCGACGTCCTCGGCGTTCCACTTCTTCGCGAACGTCTTGAACTGGTATCCGCTGACGTCGATGCCGTTCATCACGGTGCCGCGGGGGATGGTGCAGAGGACCGCGTCCCAGGACTTGGTGCGGTCGGCGTTGGTGATCTGGTAGGGCTCGCCGTTTGCGTTGCTCAGACGCACGTGCCTCGGCGGGAGCTTGATGGTGACCTCGTTGCGCTCACTCGCGACGTTCTCGTCCATGGTGGTCTTCCTCTCTTACGGGTCCGCGATACGGCGGGCCGTTCGACTTGGCCAAACGGTATAACACGCCCGTACCGTCCGCAATCGCGCTTTCCAAACGGGAAGGGGAAAGGGTGGACGGTCTGACGGGTCGGAGCTTGGAGGAATCTAAAGCTTGGCGCGGCCCGCCGAGCCGCCGTCGCCGACGGAGGCGGCAGCGGCTCTCTTAGCGACGGCGGCCACGTCCTGCGGGGCGGTCTTGTCAGTGGGGGGGTTGCACTCTCTCCACGTCTCGAACTCGGCGTGGACCTGGTCTGCGACCTGGTCGCCTATCTGCCACGAGGTGTCGATGTTCTCGACGGCGCAGGTTGCGATCTCCGCACAGGCATCCATGTCCGGAGCCTTGTCGCCGAGGATGTCGGCGACGTCCCGTGGCGTGATGGTGCCGTAGGCCCACTGGCCCTCCAACGCCCACATCCTCGCGCACTCGGCTACCGTGACGCGAGGGCTGCGGACGTGCTCGGGGTTCGTCCCGAGCGCAAACGACAGGCACTCGTCGAAGTCCGCGACGGCCGCGCGCTGCGGGAAGGCGAGCGGAAACGTGAGAGACCCCGCATCCTGAAGGATGAGGCCCTGCGTAGCCTGGGCGTAGTGGAGCGCTGCGGCCATGACGGCATCATGTAGTCCGATGGCCGTCGCGCCGGACTCCCGCGCCTTCGTGAATTCGCGGTTGAGGTGTTTCACCAACCCGAGTTCGCCCGCGTGGCGCTCCCAGAAGGTGAGGCACTGCGCGGCGCCCGCCCATACGGCGACGTGGTCGATGCCGTAAACGGAGTCCTTGCCCACGGTGCTCTCAAGGAACCTCCGGCACGAGTCAACGCACTCGTTTGCCCCCTTCCAGCATGCGTCCATGAACTCCCTCTCGCTCACGACGGCGCTCTCGTCCATGCTCCCACTCCGATCTCGGTGTTCCCCGGTTGACTAGTGCCTGACTGCCTCAGCGCCGCCGCCGCATCCGACGGAGGCGGCGGCGGCCCTCTTTGCGGCGGCGGCCGCCTCCTGCGGGGAAGCCCTCCTGGCGGCTTTCCCCTCGCAGGCGTCGCTTATGCGAAAGCGCACGTCCTGGATGTCGTCGAATCCCAGCTCTACGTCGCGAAACGAGCGCATGAGGTTCGAGGCGATTGCCTCGTAGTCGGTTGGCCCGAGGTAGTCTGCGGCGCTGCGGCCCTCGACGATGCAGCTGACGTCGAGCTCGTCCATCTCACGGGCGATGTCCTTGACCTGCTGCGGCGTGACGGACTGCGCGCTCTCGAACCTCCTCCCCATGTCCACTCCCACGGCCCTTGCGGCATCCACGCCCTCGAGCCTGCACGTGAGCGCGTGGTCGCGCCCCGGTTCGACGGCGCGTTCGGCGAACTCGTCCGAGGTGAGGTCGATGTCGGCGCATGCGTGGTCCCGGGCGGCCACCGCGATGGCGTGGCCAACAAGGAACTCGGCCGGCGTGCCGTCGGGAAGCCCACTGACGGCATCCGGGTTCTCCGAGGCCTCCCTGGCGACCTGCTCGGTGATCGCGGCCGCGATCTCGTCGTCGGAGAAGAGGTATCTGTCGATGTAGCAGTCTGAGAGCGCGATGCTTGCGGACTCCCAGTCAAAGGCGCTCCAGGGCGACTTGGCGAGCATCCTCGCCTCGTTGTGGGCAACCTTTCCGACCAACTCCAAGTCGAGGTCTTCGAACCTGATTTCCATGTGGTGCCTCCCTGTCCTAGTGCTTGATGGTGCTTGCGCCCTCAACCTCGCCGGCGCTGTCGGCTGCTGCCCTCTTGGCCTTGGCAAAGACCTCATGCGGGCATGGCCTGGCCGGCCTCCCGAGCGTGGCGTCCGTCAGTGGTCGCAGCTCGCCGCACGCGTCGTAAACGTCCCCGTACTTGCAGCCGACGCGCCTCGCGACCTCTGCGAACATGCGCTCGCGCACGACAGAGTCGCCACAGCAGGCCCTGCCGTAAAAGGCGTCGAGTCCCTGTCCCACCAGCCGTGCGAGGTCTCGGAACGTGAGGCCTGGGTCAATCTGCCCTCCCAGCTCGTCGGTGGGGTAGCAGGTCGTGTACCAGTCCCTCACTCCGCCGTCCATGCGACCTTCCCACTGGGCGCGGTCCCAATCGTGGACGGGCCCGTCGCCCGCCTCGCAGGAGGCGAGCCAAGCAATCGCTGCCTCCTTGGTGTGGAACTCCTCGCAATGCGACTCGCTGCCACTCGCGTCCCAGGCCACCCATCCTCCGACATCGGGCGGGCCCCATGGCTCGGACTCGTCGTGGGCGCTGTGCGTGACGATGAGCCTGGGTAGCCTGGGGTCGAGCCGCCGTTCCATGTCGTTCGAGGTGACGAGCGCATCGAGCTCGTCGTCGGTTAGCGGCTCCTCGCGGATCGCGAGGCTGCCGCCCCTGTAGGCCGAAAGCGAGCGCAAGATCGTCTCTTGATTGATGGCGGCGGTCATCTCCGTGGACTCACGAAGACCCGGCAGCGTCTCGTCTGCGAACGCGGCCGCGAGCTCGTCCGATTGCACGGGAAAGCCGACCTGCACGCCGGTTTTCGGGTAGGTGTACCTGATGCAGTTCTCCACCATCTCGAGAATGGAGGACTTCTCGTCCATGGCGGGCATACTCTCGAACCGCGTGCCCTCGGCACGCTCGTTTCGGTATCCTCAAGAGTATCCGATCCAGTTCTCAAAATAGTTCCCGGACTTGCCCGTGCCCTTCGCCCTGAGAACCGAGCAGGTGAGCTTACCGGCATAGCCCCTGCGGTTCTCGGCGGGAATGTAGATCATGTCGTCGTAGAACGAGACGAGGATATTTTTCGTCGGCTTGATTCCCTCGACCGAGACCACCGAGAACTCGCAGTAGGTATGCCTGACGTCAGCTAGGCCGAGCTCGACATGCTCCCTGAACATACCCTCGACCATGCGGCGCTCGTCGTCGAACGGGTCGGTTCGTTTCCTGATCTTGGCGAAGGCTTCGTCCACTGCCCTCTCGTAGGCGTCGGCCCTTGCCGAAAACACGACCTGGTCAACCCTGTCGTCATTCGAGATGGCGTGCGAGACGCTGTCGAATATGACGGCAAGGTCTTCCCGGCTAAGCTCATCCGCATCGAACCCGAGCTTGTTGCAGGCGATCCTTACGTCCTCGATGTCGCCGAGGCCGAAGACGGCCTGGGCATGCATCCTGTCCCAGCCCATCACTGGCCCCCGATCGTTGCGTGGCGACCGGCGGCGGAGTCGTTCCCGGTCGATTCGGCGGCGGCTCTTTTTGCCTTGGCCGCCATCGTCGCGGGCGAGGCGCCAAGGCTTTCGTAGTACTCGCGGTATGCCTCGGGGCAGTCCCCGGCCGTCGCGCCTGGGAGCATGTCAACGAGTATGCTCACGGCCTCCCGCATGGTTTCGGCAGAGCCGTCCTCGAGCTCGTCGAACAGAGAGTGGGGCACGCGCACGGCGTCGGCGTAGCCTATGGGGCACTCGGAGAGGAGCTGGTCCGCGCGGCCGAAGTCCCAGTAGACCCCGCCGTCTATTTCGCTGAGATCGCCCTTGCCGTCGAAGCCGTAGGCGGTGAAGTCGAACGCGAGGCCGCTGGGGGAGAACTCGTCCTCGCACAGGTGGGCCTCAAGCACATTGATGGGCCCGTCACCGGTGCGCAGCACGAAGAGCGCCACGTCGCACTCGCACACTTCCTCGGTGAACTCCGGGTCTGCGGCGGTCATGGTCGCGTCCGCGATGGCCGGCTGGGTGAGCATCATAGCCCCCTTCCCTTGTCGCCTGCGCCCGCAAGTTCGGACGCGGACATCCCGGCGGACCGCTTGGCGGCCTCGGCGCGCACGGTCGGCATCGAGCTGTCTTGAGCACGCATGAGCACCATGACATCAGACACCGTATCGTAGCCGTCGTCATGGTAGTCAAGCCACTCGTAGTAGCTCGTTCTCGCGCGGTCGAAGGCGGCGCGCTCGGGGCTTCCGTCGAGCGTGTCGAGCACGAGGAGCCATGCGTCGTTCGGGATGAACCCGAACTCGTCCTCCGTGGAGCCGTCCTCCGAGCAGGCAATCCAGCCGAAGTCCTCGTCCTCGACGCAGCGCTCGACCTCTACCGCCCAGTGCGTGACCGACCCGATGCCGCGCCTCGTCGGATTGACGACGTTGCTTTTCTCCTCGAGGTACGCCCTCGCCGCCTCCTCGGCCTCCTCGGCCGTCGCGAAGTCGCCGAGGTGGTCGCCCTCGCCCCAGACGCTGCCGTCCTCCTCGCGGTCGCCCTCCAGGTGGAGCAGCATCTCCTTGCCCTCGACGAAGTACCTGATCTTCTTGTCCATGTGGCCACACTCCCTGCTCGTCACTGATGCTTTCCGATGCTTGCGACCTCTTCGACCGTACCTGCGGCGACTAGCTTTGCTGCGGCCGCGAGCGAGGTCGATGAGGATGCGTCTGTCTGCCCGACGGATCGCCCGACGCCTGCGGCGAGTTTGCCCCCGTCATCGACCTTCCTGACCATGGGAGAGACGAACGCGTTGAGGAAGTCGTCGTCGGGGGTGAGTGGGTCGAACGTCGTCCACTCGTACCCGTCCTCGTTGACCTCGCAGGTGTCGAACAGCTCGCACGCCTCGTCGGCGTCGAGGTAGCGCCGTGCCGGTAGGCCGTCGCGCGTGATCCTTGTCGTGTAGACGCACGTGAAGTCCTCGTCCGCGTGCTCCATGATGACCGGGTGGTCGCATGCGCGGATCATCTCGACGCACAGCCCCGCGTCAGGCGCGTCCCAGGCCGTGAGGAACTGGACGATCGCCGCGTCGCCGTGGGGCTCGACGGTGGTTTCGCATGCGTTCCACTTGGTGCCCCAGTTCCTGGTGCGCCACCCGTACCAGTTAATCGCGCCGTACCTTCTCTCGTTCTCGAGGTACGCGTCGCCTGCGTCGCAGAGGCCGTCGAGGTCGCTCACGACGCGGGGGTGTCCGTCCGCTCCCAGGTCGATGCCGGAGGCGAGCCTGTCGAGGCCGATCTCGTCCACGACCCTTTCCATGCGGTCTGGGTCCCCGTGCCTTCTTGCGCGGGCGGCATCGATCGCGGCGTTGGTGTAGGAGCCCTCGACGAGGTAGAGATCATCGGGCATGGGCCTGAAGAGCTCAAAGTCAACGTCGCCCCGGTCGTTGGTGAGCTTGCGGACGTCGTCTGTGTGGACGACCATTCGCGTGGTGGTCCAGTTGGGCATCTCGTGCTCCAATCGACTGCTCGACACTGTCAGGCCAAGCTTAGTCCATCGCCAGGCGGCCTAGAACCGCCCTTCCCGAACGGGAAGGGCCATGGCCGCCATCCCCGCAAGCCCCATGGCTACGAGTGCAACGGAGTGGGTACCTGAAAACCACACAGTCTGTAAAAGGAATCTTGCGGTAAAATGAGCTACGAGAGATATACGTCGTAGGGAGAACGTATGGCTTCAATGCCGACCACGACCGTGCGGATAGAGCCGGAGCTGAAGGAGCAGGCCAACAAGGTGTTCGATGGGCTGGGCATCAGCCTCTCGGCGGCGGTGAACGCCTTCCTGAAGGCGGTAGTGAGGGAGCAGGGCATCCCGTTCGACATGAGACTTGAGACCAGGCAGCGGAAGGAGGCCTAGGCATGCGTGACGATGAGGGCTACGACCCGCTCGGTGCCGACTTCATCAAGACGAACAGCGCTGCGGCGAGGCGCAGGACCGGAAGCACGTACACGCCGCCGTCTCTCGTAGACGACATGGTCGCCGCCGCCGCGCGGGCCATGGAGCCGGACATCGTCGTGGATTGCGGCTGCGGGAGCGGGCGATTCGCCATCGCGTGCGCAAGGGCGTTCCCGAGTGCCCGCGTAATCGCCGTGGACAACTCGCGCGAGGCCTGCGCGATGACGCGGGAGAACGCGGCAGCCAACGGCTGCGCATCGCGGGTCGAGGTGGTCGAGAGCGACTTCATGGACTTCTCGCTCGCGCCCGACCGAGGCCGCGTGCTGTGGATAGGCAACCCGCCCTACGTCAGGCATCACGACATCCCGGAGTCGGCAAAGGCCCGGTTCAGAAGGCTGACTCGCGATCTGGGCGTAGGCGCGAGCCTCCTGTCGGGACTTCACGCCTACTTTCTCGCCCAGGTGGCGGCCAACTGGAGGCCAGGTGACTTCGGCGTCTTCGTGACGAGCGCCGAATGGCTCGACGTAAACTACGGAGACTTCATGAGGCGCACGCTCCTCGACCGCCTCGGCCTCGACTCACTCGAGCTCTATGACAGGGAAGAGAGGGTATTCGAGGACGCGATGACGACGGCTGTCGTCTTCTCGTTCGGCGAGCCGAGCGAAACGGTCGCGTGCTCGATGCACGGGGCATGCCCGCACGATGTCAGGACCGACGACCTGCGCCTCTCGTCCAGGTGGACGAGACTCGTGGACCAGACTGCCGGGGTGGCGCGCATGGGCAGCCTCGTCCCCCTCGGCAGCATCGCCGCCGTGCATCGCGGCGTCGTCACGGGAAGGAATCGGTTCTGGGTCAGGAGACCCGACGAGCTCGAGGGGATCCCCGAAGAGCTCACCGTGCCCATAGTCTCGCATGCACGCGAGATAATGGGCGATTGCAGGGCGCAGACGCACCCGGAGGAGCTGAGCCGCCTCATAGCGCTCCCGGCCGACCTGTCCACCCTGCATGGCACGTCGGCCGACGCGGCCAGACGCATCATCGAGAGTGCCGCGAGGCTCGGCATTGACAAGGGCTACGTCGCCTCGAGGCGCAAGGCATGGTGGTCGGTGAGGCCGCCGAAGGCGCCCGCGATCATGATGACATACATGGCGCGCCGCCCGCCGGTCTTCGTAGTCAACAGGGTGGGCCTTCCCATGCTGAACGTGGTTCACGGCATCTACCCGAAGGCCGACATGCCACAGGACGCGCTGGCCGAGCTGACGGACTACCTGAACGACAACGTCGATGTCGGGGACGGGAGGACCTACTGCGGCGGACTGACCAAGTTCGAGCCAAGGGAGGCGGAGGCGATACTCGTTCCGAGGTCTTGCGCGGCGGGGATGCCGGCATGACAGAGCGACCGATGCCGAGGCTGTACGACGAGGGGGAGCTGTGCGCCATGGCGGCCAGGCTGACCGCAGAGTTCGTTGAGGAGAGAAGGCGTTCCGAGGAGGCCTTGGCCGCCTTCTATCACAACGCCTTCGTGAAAGCCCTGGAGAGCGTCGATGTCGTCCTCGACCGGACGGGGGACCTCACGAGGTTGAGGGAGGACGGGGCGCGCCTCCTGGCGGAGGGCATGCTACCGACGCTCAGGAACATGGACCGGCCGACCGTCAGCGAGGACGACTTCAAGAGCATGTCCGACGTCGGGACCACGGCGCCGTCCAGGTTCGAGGACGACGAGGCAGCGGCCGCCGCACTGGAATACCTCGACCGCAACCTGAACAAGGACCTTTTCCCATGGCTCGGGAGGGGAGTGCGGCCCTCGGCCGAACAGCGGCACGCCGCACGCGTGGCGGTTGCCGCCCTCATGGCCGAACAGAGGACGAAGACGGAGATGCGGGGGGCATCGAGCAAGGTGCAGGAGGGCGCGGTCAGGCAGGCCCTGGTGGACGGCTGCGGCATGGCCTTGACGGACGGGCCCTCGTTCAACCTCGTCTCGGAGGGACCGAGGCCCGGCGAGGTGTTCCGCCGCGAGACGCGGGTCGCAGGCACGAAGGCGGACGTGGTCCTGGGGCTTTTCGACGGGAGGATCATGTGCCTCGAATGCAAAGTCTCGAACAGCGAGGTCAACTCCTACAAGAGGCTGAACCACGAGGTCATCGACAAGGTGGCGAAGTGGACTGGCGAGTTCGGCCGCCAGTGCGTGCCGGGTGCGGTCCTGAAGGGATGCTTCAAGGCCTCGAACCTCGTCTCCGCGCAGGGGGAGGGCGCGTTCCTGTTCTGGTCCTCGTCTCTCGACTCGCTGGTCGATTTCGTCAACGAGACGAAGCGGCGCTAGGCGGACGGCGTTGGAACGCGTGAGAGTCGACAAAAGGCCCCTGGCCCCACTAGGGGCCTCGCTTTTGCGGCCCTTAGAACGGCTCTCAGGGCCTCGCCATGCTCTACCTGCGGTTTCGCTTCAATCAGGTCAGGGTTGCTTCGCCGGCGCGAAAGCCGAAGCTCGTCCAGGACGAAATTAGCGGAGCAACGGGCGAGCCGATGTGTTAAACTGTATAACACGTAAACAGGAGAGCTAGGAGGTGCGCAATGGCAACTGCTACTGCGGCATTGAGGATGCCCGAGGACTTGGCAATCAGGTACGACCGCCTGGCAAAGTCCACGGGTCGCACGAAGACTTTCTACATGAACGAAGCGCTCGCGGCCGAGATTGACAGGCTTGAGTACGAGTACGGCCTCATGA
>ERZ1035027.100-NODE-100-length-55418-cov-7.799144_pt1 | contig 55418 bp, 45 predicted proteins | sample MGYA00520604_ERZ1035027 | MGnify/ENA primary metagenome ERZ1035027 (study PRJEB33766, sample SAMN09781743) | gut metagenome | biome: gut microbiome | host: Homo sapiens | place: Madagascar | study: EMG produced TPA metagenomics assembly of the PRJNA485056 data set...
GGAAAGGAAAGGGGGCTTTCGGCCCCATGCGAAGCGTGCGAGTCGCGCGCCTCGCATGGGGCCGCTCGGCGTTTGCCCGAGCGACCCGCGAAGACCCGGAAGCGGGGCCGATGCTAGGCCGCGTCGTTCTTGCTGGAGGACCCGCTGTTGTTCAACAGGCGATTGAGCATCTCGCTGGAGCTGCTGCCGGAGTTTTGCTGCGTGGCTGCGGATTGGGAAGATTCGTCGGAGCCCAGCGTGACCTCAATCTGCTTCGTGTCGCCGTTTCGGTTGACCTCCAGCGTGACCTTGTCGCCAGGGTTCTTCGAGCGCACATCGAGCATCAGATCGCTTGCGGAGCTGACGGAGTTGCCATCGAACTTCGTGACGATGTCGCCTTCCTCAAGACCGGCCTCGGCAGCCCCGGAGCCGCTGTTGACGGCGGAGATGTAGGCGCCGCTATCGACCTTCAGGCCATAGCGCTTCGCGTTCTGCGAGTTAACCGTGGAAAGGGACACGCCCAGCTGCGCGTGCGTGGGGGTTTTGCCCTCGATGATCTGCTGCGCGATATTGACCGCGTAGTTCACCGGGATGGCGAAGCCGACGCCCGAGTAGTTGCCGGAATACGAGGTGATCAGCGTGTTGATGCCGATGAGCTTGCCATTGGAATCCACCAGGGCGCCGCCGGAGTTGCCCGGGTTGATGGCCGCGTCGGTCTGGATCATGTTCGGGTAAATGGTGTAGCCGCCGGACTGGGACGACGACCCGCCGTAGCCGTACCCATAGCCGTCGCTGCCGCCGCTTTCGGAGTTGCTCATGATCTGCGAACGGCTGGTGGCCGACACGATGCCGGTTGCCACGGACTGCTCGAGGCCGAACGGGCTGCCGATGGACATGACCCATTCGCCGATGGTCAGGTTGTCGGAATCGCCGATCTCGACGGGGGTCAGGCCGCTGGCATTGCGCAGCTTGATGACGGCGATGTCGCTGGACTCGTCGGTGCCCACCACGTCGGCGTCGTACTCCTCGCCGCCCACGGTGACCTTCAAGGCGTCGGCACCCGCGACCACATGGTTGTTCGTGACGATGTAGCCATCCTCGGAGAGCACCACGCCGCTGCCCAGAGAGCTTTCAGTAAGCGCTCCGGAGCTTGACGTGCTGCGACCGAACATGTCGGTGGAGGCTTGCGCCGTGTACACATCGATGGCGGCCACGGAGGGCAGGCACTTCTGCGCCACGGCCTCGGGCAGCGTGTCATCGGTTGACTGGGCCTGGATCTCGGTGTTCGTGGACGCGCCCAGCGTAACGCCGCTGCCGGAAGGGGCCCCCGTCACATTCTGATACACGGTGAAGCCGCCGAATGCGATGACGCATGCCAGCGCAGCACCGGCGAACGCGGTGCCAAACGTGCGGCCGGAAGAGGCTTTGCGAGGGTTTTGGGCATCGACCACCGGCTGCGTATAAGAATGCTGATAGCCGGGCTGCTGGTAACCCTGCGCAGGCGGGATCGGCTGCCCAGGCTGGCCGTAGCCGTTTTGGTTGTTGAACTGATCGGTCATGGCGTGCTCCTTGCTATCGGAGGCGCAGGGCCCTTATCGCCCTGCGTTTTGTTTGACAGGGCAACCTTACCACGCCGCGGCCCTCCTCGGCAGCGCTCGCACCGTTTCGTCACCCGCACGTCACTGAATTACATCCCCTGGTGTACGGTTTGCGGACCGCAAAACACCGAAGCGTCGACGCGCGCACGCGGCATTCCGAACCTTGCGCTATCCTATCCAGCGTGAATCGATGCGCCCAAACGGCGAACGGCGCCAGACGGCGGACGGCGAAGCGCCCGGGCACGCCGCCAGCGGCCCGCCCGGCAAAACGGCGAAGCGAAGAAGGAGACGCGAATCCCCATGATGCAGTTGGTAAAGGATATGGCCTTTTTGGTGAATCACCTGATGGACGAGCGGGGCGCGGGGAGCAGGCACGTTGAGCCACAAGAGGACCCGCGCTGGTTCATGGAGCAGTGGGAGCAGTTCCGCGCGCTGGTGAACACGCGTGAGCCGAAGCCCGCTTCGCCGGAGTTTCTGAAGGTGCAGGACCGCGTTCTCCAGCTCATGGTTGCCGAACCGGGCATCACCGAAGCCGACGAGCTTGCGCGCACCGCCTCCGACCCGCGCCTGAGCATCTGGCGCGGGGACATCACGGCCCTGCGCTGCGACGCCATCGTCAACGCCGCGAACAGCGCGCTTCTGGGCTGCTGGATCCCCGGGCACCTCTGCATCGACAACGCCATCCACACCTTCGCCGGCGTGCAGCTGCGCCTGAAGTGCGCGCAGATCATGCGGGAGCAAGGCTACGAGGAACCGGTCGGCCGCGCGAAGGTCACGCCTGCCTATAACCTTCCCTCTCGGAACATCATCCACACGGTGGGCCCCATGACGAAGGGGAAACCGACGCTTGAACAGCGCAAACAGCTGACGCAGTGCTACATCAGCTGCCTGGATGCGGCATGCGAGGCGAAGGCGAAGTCGGTGGCGTTCTGCTGCATCTCCACCGGCGTGTTCGGGTTCCCGCAGCAGGAAGGCGCGCAAATCGCCGTGCAGGCAGTGAAGGCATGGCTGGACTCCCGCGCCGCCGGCGAGCCCGGCGCCGACATGCACGTCATCTTCGATGTGTACACCGAGCAGGACGAGAACTTCTACCGCTCGATCCTCGGCGAAGACGAGAAGCCCGCAAACGACGCGGAGGAGTAGCGCCCTCCGCCATAACCTTGCCGCGCTTGGCGAGTCGGGGCTACAGCAGCACGCCAAGCGCGATGGCGGCCGCCGCGATCGCAACCGCCACGGCAAGCGCTGCAAAGTCGATGCCTGCGAACGGGTACTCCTTGAAGCCGCTTTCCCGGGTCCGCAAATCGAAGCCTCGCACCTCGGCGGCGATGGCGGCGCTATTGGTCTTGCGCACCGACGACACCAGCAGCGGAACGCACAGCGGCATCATCAGGCGAACCTTCTTCAAGACGCCGCCGTCGAATTCCACGCCGCGCGCGGTCTGCGCCTCCATGATGCCCGCCATATCGTTCATGAACACGGGGATGAAATGCACGGTGGACATGAACGTGAACGCATACTTATACGGCACGTGCAGCACCTTGACCAGCGCATTCGCCATGTCGGTGAGCTTGGTCACGTAGAACACCAGAAACAGCGGCACCGCGCACGCGACCAGCCGCACCACGATGAGCACCGCCGCGGCCACGCTCTCCGTGCCGATGTAGCCCCACGGCAGCTGCGCCAGCACATCGCCTTGCGGCGTGAACAGCAGCGCGATCAACGCCAAAACCAGCGAGAACAATGCCACAGCCTTCGCCAGGCCCAACGTTTGCGGAACCATCTTGCATTGCACGGCGAGCACTGCATCAAGCACGATCACCAACGCCAGCAACGCAAGGTTGCTGGTAGCGAAACAGGCGATCACCAGCAGAAACGCCGCCGCCAGTTTCGCTACCGGGTTCATTCGGTGCAGCAGGCTATCGCCCGGCACGTATTCCAGGAAGCCCCTCATCGCGCACCCGTCCTTTCGCAAGCACCCGCCGCAGCGGCAAGCGCATCGGTCATCTCGTCAAGCGTATCCGCCAGCGCCACCGACGATGCCGCCTCCACGGCACCGTCCTCGGCCAAGCGCAGCGACACGTCCACCATCTGCGGCGGCAGCAGATGCGTGCGCGCCAGCACGTCGCGGTCGCGCAGCACGGCGAACGTTTCGCCGTCGGCGACCACCTGACCTGCGGTCATGGCGATCACTCGCTTTGCGCAGTCCGCCACCACCTCCATGTCGTGGCACACCATGATCACCGTGGTGCCGCGAGCGTTCAGCTCGGCGATGACGTTCATCACCTTGGCGCACTCGCGGAAATCAAGGCCGGTGGTCGGCTCGTCAAGCACCACCACGGGCGGCTCCATCACGATGATCGATGCCAGCGCCAGCAGCTGACGCGTACCGCGGTTGAGCAGGAACGGCTCGGCGTCGCCGTTGAAGCCGAATCGCTCGATCATCGCGTCCACCTTCGCCTCTGCCTCGGCGTCGGCGCGCCCTTGCGCGCGGAAACCGAACAGCAGCTCCTCACGCACAGTGGAGCAGCAAATCTGGCGATCGGGGTTTTGGAACAGGAAGCCCACCTTCGCGGCAAGCTGGCTGGTACGCAGCTGCGTGGTGGGCACGCCATCGATGAGGACCTGGCCCGACGAAGGCTTCAACAGGCCGTTGATCAGGCGCATCGTGGTTGATTTGCCCGCACCGTTCGTACCCACGAACGCAACAAAATCGCCATCGGGGATGCGGAAGCTCACATCGCGCAAGATGGGCAGCTCGCCATCGTACGATTCGCTCACGTTCTTGAACTCGATCATGCCGAAGCCCCTTCCCCGCTTAAAACCCGCTTGCACACCCCGACCGCCTCGTCGACGTTGCGCGCCGCCGGCGCATCTACCAGACCCCGTGCACGCAACCGGTTCACCAAGCTGGTGGAGCGCGGGCAATTCACGCCGATTTCCAACAGCTCGTCGGAATGCTCGAGCACCTCGGCGGGCGTTCCCTGAAAGCGGATCTTGCCGCCGTCCACGATAAGCAGCATGTCGGCGAAATCGGACAGCAGCGCGATCTTCTGCTCCACCACGATGACCGTGGTGCCGTTTTCCCGAGCGTAGCGCGCCAGCAGCTCGAACACCGCCAGCGACGATGCCGGATCCAGCTCGGCAGTCGGCTCATCGAGCACCAGCACGCGCGGTTTCAGCGCGATGACCGACGCCACCGCCACCTTCTGCTTCTGGCCGCCGGAAAGCTCGGCGATACCGCGATGGCGCAGATCGGAGATGCCCATTGCCTCCAGCGCCTCGGCGATACGGCCTTCCACCTGGTCTTTCGGCACGCCGAAGTTCTCAAGGCCGTATAGCACCTCGTCCTCGACCACCGACGACACCATCTGTGAGTCGATGTCCTGGCACACACTGCCGACCAGGCGGCTGATGTCGGTCAACGACGCTTCGCACGTGTCCAACCCGTCGATGGTCACGCTGCCGTAGAAATCACCGGGATAGCAGTGCGGGATGATGCCGTTGAACGCATACGTGAGCGTGGACTTTCCGCTGCCCGCGGCGCCGGTGATTCCCACGAACGAGCCGTCAGGGATGGCAAGGTCGATGCCGTGCAGGATGGGCTCGGCCCCTTCTCGATAACGAAACGACAATTGCGAGATTTCGATCATGGGATGCTCCTTCTTGAAGATGGGCTCTCAGGCGATAATCAGGCAGCTAGCGCTTCAGGACGGCGCGCAGAACCGGGGTCAGGATGGCCGCCAGCACGGCGTTCATGGTCGCCGTGCCGAGCACCATGACGGCATATACGCCGAACACGGCCAACGGCTCAAGATGCGCAACGGCAACGCCCACGATCATGGCGAACGTGTAACCGGAGACGATGGTGGATAGGAACGTGATGATCACGGGAGCAACGACGTCCTGGAAGCCCCTGTTGTCGGCGGCCACCTTCGCAAGCGCGGTAACCAGCAGGCCGCACGCCAAGGCGCCCAGCATCTCGGAGGCGATGTTCACCAACGGTGTGGCGTTCAACATGGGCAGCTGGCTGACCAGGCCCACCAACAGGCCGATCACCACGGATTGATACACCTTCGGACGTGTGAGGATGATTGCCAGGCAGTACATGGCGATCATGAAATTGGGCTTCATGCCCGCAAAGCTGAGGAAGCTGGAAACGGTCAGCTTAAGGACGGCGCCGGCCGCGATAAGCACGGCCACCAGGATAAGATCTTGTACGGACAGGCCCTCCTTCTTCGCGGAGGTTGCCACCGTACGCTTCTGGGCTGCAACGTTTTGAGTCATGATCCTCATTCCTTTCTTGGCGGGGTTTCCGCCGGTCATTGCCCGTCCCCGGGCTTTCAGTCTGCCGGCAACGAACGCGAATGAGGAATCATCGGCTTACAGGTTTCAAGCAAAGGTCGGTTTGCAGCTATGGCGACTCGCCGCGCCCCCGTGGCCTGAATAACCCGCAAAATAAAAAACGTCTGTCCTTTGAAATAAAGGACAGACATAACATCTGCGGTGCCACCTTTACTTGACCCCCGAAGGAGCCCTCTCACGAACATGCCAACACATGTTCTGCCCTTAACGCAGGCTCACGGTCCAGATACTCAGCTGCCGACCGCCACGTGGTAACGCAGCAACCGCCAACCTTTCCCCTTTCCCTCGGCGAACCATTTACCACCCAGCATTTCTGCGGGATTCCCAGCAACACCCGCTCTCTGTGAGCGCTTATGATGGCTTGACTTTCGCCTCAACGGTTTCAAGGTATTAAGTTGTGGCACGAACTATAGGGGATGCCGCCGAAGGACGCAACCCCCCCCCTTTTTTTCCGCGAATTAACAGCTGCGAAATATTGCCGGCAAACGGTCGGCGAAACGCCGTCGGCATTTGTGAGCAAGATTTGACACGCGCGCAAGGATTGTGTGGTCTGCCGCCAGCAACTCGCACCGGGCAAGCTTCCGCGCGTTATGATTGCCGATAACACAACGGCGTCATCCGCGACGTCCCCGTTGCGCCCTCGCGCCTCGGGGACGTTGTTTTCGTCTGACGCTTTCTCTATCCGAATCCGACAACGCAGCGCGTTAAGCGAGCCCGAAAGCCGCCTTAGCCCCGTGCGCTCGTCGGCAGACCCGCGCGTCCTTACGGGAACAGGACGCACGCGGAAAGGAGCCGCTATGGCTAACTGGGGTCTTACCCGCAAGCAAATCATCATGCTGATCGTGCTGGTGTTCGGCACCTTCGTCACCGTGTTGAACCAGACGGTCGTGGCGCCGGCATTGCCGTCGATTATGAGCGAGATGAGCGTCGACGCTGCCGTCGCGCAGTGGTTGACCACCGGATTCACGCTGGTCAACGCCATCATGGTGCCCATCACCGCGTTTCTGACCGACCGCTTCACCACGCGCCGGCTGTTCCTTGCGTCCATGGTCCTGTTCACCGCCGGCACGGCGCTGGCGGCCTGGGGCCCGAACTTCCCCGTGTTGCTTGCCGGCCGTTTGGTTCAAGCCGCCGGCGCCGGCATCCTCATGCCGCTCGTGATGACGGTGCTCATGTGGACGTTCCCCGTCGACCGTCGCGGCACCGCCATGGGCGTGTTCGGCATCGTCATCGCGTTCGCCCCCGCCGCCGGCCCCACCGTCGCCGGCATCATCATCGACCAGGCGAACTGGCACGTCATGTTCTGGATCATCGCCGTGCTGTGCGCAGCCGTCATCGTGTTCGCCGCCTTCGCGCTTGAACGTGGCGGCGAAACGAACAAGGACGTGAAGCTCGACGTGATTTCGGTCGCCCTTTCCACGCTTGGGTTCGGCGGCCTGCTGTACGGCCTGTCCGCCATCGGCAGCTACGGCGTGACGGCCGATTCGGCGGGCGGCGTCATCATCGGCGTGATTGCGCTCGCGTTCTTCTTCCGCCGCCAGCTGCGCATGGAGCAGCCTATGCTGCAGGTGCGCGTGCTGACGAACCGCAGGTTCCTCATCGCCACCATCATCGTGATGCTCGTGCAAGGCGCGCTGCTTGCCGGCGGCATCCTCATCCCCATCTTGCTGCAGTCCTACATGGGCTTCTCTGCCACCACATCGGGCCTTGTGCTGCTACCCGGCGCCATCGTCATGGGAGCCATGGGACCGGTCGCCGGCCGCCTGTTCGACAAGCACGGCCCGCGCGTGCTGGCCATCATCGGCACCGGCGTGCTGGCGCTGACCACCGCCACGTTCATGTTCATGGGGCCGGGTATGGGGCTCATCACGCTCACGGTCATCTACACGGTGCGCCTGTTCAGCCTGTCGCTCGTGAACATGCCCATCTCCACCTGGGGCATGAATGCGCTGCCCGACAAGCTGATGAACCACGGAACCTCCGTGCAGAACACGTTTCGCCAGGTGGCGGGCTCGCTGGGTACCGCCGTCATCGTGTCCGCGTCCACCGTGGCCACCAACATGGTTTCCAGCTCGACCGATGCCGTGACCGCCGGCGTGTTCGGCATCCATGCGGCGTTCGCCGTGGCCACGGCCCTGTGCGTGCTGGGTTTTATGCTGACCGTAGCGCTCGTGCGCAATAAGCCCGGCGACGAGGCGGCCGCCGACGAAGACAACGCGCACCGTTCCCTCATCGAGCGGATCATGAAGCGCGACGTGTACACGCTGCCCGAGAACGCCACCGTGCTCGAAGCCATGCAGCTGCTGGTGAACAACCATATCAGCGCCGCGCCGCTGGTCGATGCCGCCGGCAAGCCGACCGGCTTCATCTCCGACGGCGACATCATGCGCTACCTGTCCAAGCGCGGCCAGATGATCATGGACCCCGTGGTGATGATCGTGCAAACCGTGGATGCGTACTCCGACCACAAGGACTACGCCCACAAGCTGGAGCACCTTATGGGCATGAAGGCCTCCGATATCGGCGCGAAGGGCATCATCGGCGTCAGCGTGCACGCCGACCTGCCCGAAGTCTGCCGCGTGCTCGGCGAGAACCACCTGAAGAAGGTGCCCGTGCTCGAAGACGGCGTGATCGTGGGCGTCATCAACCGCAGCGACATCACGCACTTCAGCATGGAGAAATACCTGGAGGAGCGCGGGGCGTAAGGACGCCGCCGCTTAGAGGCATGAAAAGGGGGCCGTCGCGAGCGCCCCTGAACGCAAAAAACTCCCGCAACCGCGTCATTTGCGGTTGCGGGAGTTTTTTGCAGCCTGGGCCTATACGACCTATACGGCAAGACCGACCGTCAAGTGCATCATATAGAACGCGAAACGCATGACGAAGATGCCGGCGAACACCAGCAGGCACGCGACAAGCAGGCGAACAAGCACGCGCCTGGAGAGCGCAAGCTCGCCCCCGCCGTGCACCACCGCTTCCCTCGACACAGTATGCATCGTGAAGGCGGCAAGCACGCAACCGGCAAAGCACATCAACGCGAACGCCAGCAGCATCGTGTGGTAATGCGGCACAAGATCGGCCGCCGCGACCACCGAATTCGCAACGCCGCCTAATTGCATGCCCTGCACGATATACACAACCGTATTCGCCGCAAGCGCAATGAAGGGCACTGTCATCAGCAGCAGGCCGAAACGCCCCGCAAGCGCACGCCATTGGGCGGCATACAACGTAATCGCCGCCAGCAAAGGCCCTCCCACCAGGGCATTCAGCCACAACGAGATTGGAACCATAGGCAAGCTCCAAGTGACGATGGTGTCGACGGAATATGCAAGGGACACCATCGCCACGAACACGATGCCCGTTGCCGCGATCATCGCCAGCAGCAGCCGTTGCAGCCATGCAAAAGGCTTGACCGAAAACGAGTACAGCCAATACAGGCCGCTGCACGCCAACAATCCCACCGCGCTGACGACTTCGTTCGAAAGAGGGCTGGAGCCGAAATGCAAAAACACGTACAGCGCATTGGCCGGGTTTCCAAGATGCGTGGCCGACGCGACAAGCCCCACCATGGTAACCACAAGGGGGATGCACATGAACGTGCTGATGCGCGCCCGCATCGTCGATTCGAGCTTCGAAAACAACAGCACCGCCGCAACCAGAACAAGGGCGATGGCGCCCGAAGGGGCAAGCGTGGTGAACAGCACCAACGTCACCTCGCCTAACGCAGTATCGAACCCGGAAATCATCAGCTCCCCCCTCTTTGCAGCACTGCTCGATGCGAAACGCGCACAACACCCGCATGGTCCGGCGTGTCAGCTTGCAGCAACGCGCCGGACCAAACGATTCCCTGGTATTTTAACGATAGAAGCGAGGCACGACGACCTCCAACCCCAACATCTTCTGAACGCCGTTCAAGCTTGCGCGCGTCAAGCGAGCGAGCCCTTCATAGAAAGGATGCTCGGCGACGTCGGCAAGCTCATCAAGGAAATGCCCCACCCACGTCAGGAAATGAAGGCTCAGAAACTCGCCCAGGTCAGCGGGCTGGTTTTGGGCAAGCCACGCCATAAGGGCAAGCATGAGCCCGATATGATCCTCCGGCGTTTTCTCGTCAGTGATTCGCGCAACGCCGTGTTCGCGCATCCATGCGCGCAGCTCAAGGGTGGTCGCACCGAACACCACGCACTCGCGATCGGTATATACCGAGCCCCACGGCGGCGCCGGCTTTGCGCCCGGGCCGATGAACAAACGGCGATACTCCCACGTCAGATCATCGTCTGCGACAAAGGCGCCGCCCTCTCCGGCAGCGCGGCTCGGGGCCAAGCCCTCGACCATCATGGCCAAACCGCGAGCAGCCTCCTCTTCGCCGACGAACGGCCACTCCGCACCGGCAGCCTGCGCATCAAGCGCGGCAACCGCCGCAAACTCGGCGCCGGCATCGCCCGTGCGCGGGTCCTGCAGGAAAAACGGGGCCAGCGCGTTCCCCAAAAACGCAACGCCTTCAAGCGTCGTAGCATCAAGATCCGTCATGCGATCCTCTCCTTATCGCTTAAGGCAACCATCATACGGCAAGGGGCGCGCCCGTAAACCGGACGCGCCCCGAAAAAGCATCGACTCTCAGCGGTTAGCCGATGTACAAGCCAACGCTCAGCTGCACCGCATAGAACGCCAGACGTGCAGCGAATACGCCCACGATGGCCAGCACCGGAGCCGCGGCGGCAAGCGCCGTGGATTTCGGGTTGCGCAGAGCCATGAAGGCGGCTGCTGCGGCAACGACCATGCACACCACGCCGATCCACATGGGAGCGGAGGCGGCGGCGACCAGGTCCGCGCCGTCGACCAGCGCGTTGCCCATACCGGACACGCTCATGACCTGCACCATCAAGCCGGCGATGCCAAGGACCAAGCCGACGACCAGCACCGCCAGCGCAGCCATCTTGAAGCCGCCCTTCGCAGCGTCCTCAAGCGCACCGGACAGCGCCAGCACGAGCACGCCCAGGGAAACGCCGCCCAGTAGGCTGAAGCCCAGCACGGCAACGGGGACCATCGGGGTGTTCCAGGAAGCGATGGTCTCCATCATGTAGGCAGCGCCCGTGAAGCACGCGAACACGATCGCCATGACAGCTACCACAGCAGCAAAACCCTTGCGAGCACCCTCGCCAAGCTTGCCGGCGAGCGCCACGATCCAGTACACGATAGCCAGCACGGCGAACACGACGCCGGCGAGCAGCTCGTTGGACAGCGGGCTCGCGCCCAGGCCGGCGAACACGCCGAACGCATGCATGGGGCTAGCCAGATGGAAGAACGCGCAGATGAAGCCGGCCACCAGCACGACGACCGGGATGGTGGTCATGCGGTCGATCTTCTTCAGCTGCTCATCGGAGAACTTCGTGGTGAAGAAAGCCACGGCCAGCGCGATGAACGCGCCCGCGCCGATAGGCGCCAGCGTGGTGAACAGGGCCAAAGGCAGCTCTGCCATCATGCTACATCACCTCCAGGGGATTGACGACCTTGCCGTTCTCGTCACCAGCGGGCAACGCATCGGCTGAAGCCTTGATGTACAGGTTCGGTTTCGTGTAGGTGGGCTCGGGCAGGGGCGCGATGTTCCCGCGCTCGCCCAGCTTGGCCATTTCCTCGATCGTGCCGAAATCAAGCGCACGAGCCGGGCATGCCTCCACGCACACCGGCTTCTCACCAGCGGCAACACGCTCGGCGCAGCCGTCGCACTTCACGCTGTGGCCCTTTTCGCGATCGACCTTCGGAGCGTTGTATGGGCACGCCATATGGCAGTAGCCGCAGCCGATGCACTTGTCGACGTCCACGGACACCAGGCCGGTTTCGGGGTCTTTGTGCATTGCGGTAGTCGGGCACACCTTGGTGCACGCCGGGTCATCGCAGTGATTGCACGACATGGACAGCGGATAGCTCACGCAGCTGCTGGTGATGCAGCCGTTCGCATCGCGCTCGGTCGTGCCCAGCGTCACCTCGTACACCTTGCGGAACGCGGTGCCAACGCTCAGGTCCTTGAAATCCTTGCAGGCCATCTCGCAGGTTTTGCAACCCGTGCAGCGAGTGCCGTCGAAATGAAATGCGTATCGAGTCATCTCTTACTCCTCTCGTACCCGCTGCCTTTACGCCTTCACGACTTCGCAGATGTTGGAATGCTGCGGATTGCCCTTAGCCAACGGGCTCGGGCGATGCGTGGTCAGCGTGTTGATGCAACCACCCTTGTCCAGGCGAGCCTTGGGATCGGAAGAGGACATGTCCGCATCGTGCCAAGCGCCCTGGGAAACGGCGACCATGCCCGGGATAACGCGCGGCGTGACCTTCGCCAGCAACTCGATGGTGCCGAACTCGTTCTTCACATGGATGGTGTCGCCCTGCTTGATGCCGCGAGGCTCCGCATCTGCCGGGTTGATCCAAGCCTCCTGCGGGTTGACCTCCTTCAGCTCCTCGATGCCGCCCCAGGAAGAATGCAGGCGACCGCGATAGTGAAAGCCGCCCAACGCCAGCGGATACTCGTCGGTGGTCGTTTCCACGCCGTCCCACTCAGGAACGTACGCAGGAATCGGAGGCAGCGTATTCAGGCACGCAAGCGTATCGCCATCGGTCAGCTCCCAGCCTTCGGTATCCTTGAGCAGCTTCTCGGAGAAGATCTCAATCTTGCCGGAAGGCGTGGTCAGAGCATTGGCGGCAGGATCGTCGCGGAACTTCTTCATGGAAACGGTAGGTGCGTATTCGCGGGTGTAAACGCCCATCTTCACGGCTTCATCCCACGTCGGCAGCTCGTCATCCTTCTCGCGAGACTTCTCGTACAGCTCCTTCATCCACTCAAGCTCGGTCTTGCCCTCGGTGAACTTATCCTTGATGCCGAATTTGTCAGCGATAAGCTCGCACATCTCGTAGCAAGTCTTGCGCTCATACTTCACGGACGTTGCGGGAGTACCGGTGATGACATAGCCCCAGTTCGATCCCGTAGCGATCTGCGAATTCTGCTCGAAACGGAACATGTCGGGCAGGATGACATCGGAATACTTCATCGAGTCGGTCATCACGATGTCGATACCCAGGATGAACTCGCACAGCGACTCGTCCGCCAGGATGTCATGCGCATAGTTGATGTCGCCATGCTGGTTGGTCAGGCAGTTGCCGGCATAATTAATCATATACTTGATGCCGGTATTCAGCTTGTCAACGTATTTCACGCCCCAGTTCTTCGCCGTCATATCCGGGCCGTGCTTGATAGCGTCGGTCCACACGAAGCAGGAAATGGAAGCCTTCACCGGATTGGTGCCTGCCGGCAGCGACTGCAGCGTCGGGCTGTTGCGAGCCTCGCGGCAACCGTTGTTGGTGCCCGCCAGGCCGACCTGGCCGACCAGACACGGCAGGGCCATGATGGACCAAGCCGTCCACTCGCCGTTGCTGCGACGTTGCGGACCCCAGCCCTGGCACACGAACAGCGGCTTGGTGGTGCCGATCTCTTGAGCCAACTCCTCGATCTTCTTCTCGGGGATGCCGGTGATTTTAGCCGCCCATGCCGGCGTCTTCTCCACCTTGTCGTAGCCCGTGCCCATAACATAGTCGAAATAGGACATGTTCTTGCCCTGATATGCCTCGGGCATGGTCTGCTCATCAAAACCGACGCAGTAGGTGTGCAGGAAGTCCATATCGCACATATCATGCTGAATCAGATAATGTGCAATGCCCGCGACCAAGGCAGCATCGGTACCGGGGTTGATGGGCAACCACTGGTCGGAATGGCCCATGACGGAGTCGTTCATGCGCGGATCGATCACGTAGATTTTCGCACCGGTCTTCTCGCGCAGCTGGACCCAGTCGTAATGAGTGGTCAGACCACCCTGACGCGTTTCGGTGGGGCTGGTGCCGAACATGAGGATGAGCTTGGCGTCCTCGGCGCTCTTGAAGGAGCTGCCACCATTGTTCTTGGAGCCGTACATGTAAGGGGTGATGGCCGTGATCTGAGCAGTGGAGTAATCGCCGTAGCGATTCAGGCTGCCGCCCAGCATGTTCAGCAGTCGATTGAACGGGCGGGCGGTGGTAGCGGAAACACCGGTCGCATACGGCAGGTACACGGCCTCGTTGCCGTACTTCTCGATGACTTCTTTGAGCTTCGTGGCCGCCAGATCGATAGCCTCGTCCCAGGAAATGCGCTCGAACTTGCCCTCGCCGCGCTTGCCGACGCGCTTCATGGGATAGTTGATACGATCGGGATGGTTCATCCAGCGACGATACGTGCGACCGCGCAGGCACGCACGAGGCTGCGGGTCATCGAACCCGGCATCCTTGCTCGTGCAGGTGTCGACCCACACGACCTCGTCGTCCTTCACATGGAACTTCAGGCTGCAACGGCCCGGACAGTTGATGGCGCAATGGCCCCACGTGATCTTCTCCTCGGACTCTGCGAGCGCCGGCTCGGTTGCGCCGAACAGGTTCGCACCCGTTGCAGCAGCGCCGCCGACGGCGGCCAGAGCACCCAGCGCACCGGTCGACTTGACGAACGTGCGACGGTTCATGCATGGCATGTCTTGCATTGCCTCCCCCTTCATTCTTTCCTACTTCGCCCCGCCGAAGCAACTGCGCTGACGCGCGCCGCGGCATGGCATCTTCCTTGCACGGACCTTACACCGTGCGCCACCCCTGCTTCCTTGGTTCGGGCTCGTCTACCCTCCAAGGGCGGATTTGGTAGTCAAACCTTATCGCCTTGCTCGGCCCGCCATGTCACATAAAACGTGCGAATTTCGCGTTTAACCAGGTCACAGGCTATCACCCATTGCAGTATGTGACAGCCTGCACGCTATTGCGCGCTATACTGTTTATAGGAGCCGATTTCGCAGCGGCATCCGCGAAATCGCGCAAGGGAAGAGCGCTTTGACCGCCCGCCGTCGGCCTCTGCGGACGAGCGAACGGCAGCGCCCGACGATGAGGACTTCCGTGGCACGTGCATCCTTCTCCAACATAGCCCGCACATTCAAACCGAACACGGCATCGCTTGGATACGCGCTGTTCCTTGCCATCAACGCAGCCGGCGTATGGGGCGGCGTGTTCCCGTTTTTACCCATGAACTTCCAAACCCCGGAGGTCATGTTCTGGTTCTTCTTGATGCAATCGCTCGTGTTCTCGCTGTGCTATTTCGCCAGCGCCATCGGAGTGTACTACTTCCCCGGACCTACGCGCCGCTTCATGGTGATGCTCGCCAGCGCGCCATACCTGCTCGGCTGGTGCTGCCTTATCGGAGCCATATACTTGCACGGCGTCGCTCAAGCACTGGTGATCGCCGGCGGTGCGCTTCTGGGCCTGGGGTCTGCCGGCTTCTATATGTTGTGGCAGCGCCTGTTCGCCAGCTTCGACGCAGACCATGGCAACCATGACCTGATCCTGGGCACCGCTTATGGCGCCCTTCTATATTTCGCGCTGTACGCCATCCCGCAAGCCGTGACCGCATTCCTCATCCCGCTGGTGTTCATGCCGCTGTTCGCGCTCGCCATCGTGCTGAAAAGCCGCCAGATCGACTTGCGGCAACCCATGTTCGAGGACGTTCCGCGTGAGCACCCGCAGGTGTATCGCCGCGTGCTGCGCGATTACTGGCGCAGCGCCTTGTGCGTCGGCGCCATCGCATTCTGCACCGGCGTCATGCGCTCGCTTGCCATTGGCGATCCGCGGGTCGGCAGCCTTGTGAATCTGCTGTCCATGACGGGATGCCTGGTTGCAGGCGTCGGCGTTTTGGTGCTCTGGCAGTTCAAGAATGTCCGCATGAACGTCACCAATGCCTACCGCATCGCCTTCCCGTTGCTCATCACCTCGTTTCTGGTGCTTCCGTTTTGCAGCGGCGGCTACGCTCGATGGCAGGCCGCCATCCTGTATGCGGTATACAGCGTGGCAATCGCGCTCATGATGATCCAGTGCGCGCAAGCATCGCGCGATCGCGGCATCAACCCCGTGTTCATCTACGGCTTCTTCGCTGGCATCGTATACGCGCTGCACGATGTCGGATTCCTTGCCGGCACGTTCGCCGAACAGATACGCGTCATCGGCATGCAACCCGATGCCGTGGTCGCGCTGGTGGCGGTTTATTTGCTCGGTCTCATGTTCTTCATCGGGCAAGGCGGCTTCAAGCGAGCATTGGCCGCAAGCCAGGCGGAAGATATCGAGCTTGTAGCCGGTGCCCCCCTGCAAATCGGCAACATCAACGAGCGCCAAACCGACCTCGATGAGGCCGAGCCGGAAAGCGGAGCGTTCTCCGCGGCAAGCACTGGATGCGCCAGCGCCGGCGTTTGCCCCTTCGGCGCGCAGGGTCCTTCCCCGTTCGAAACGAAACCCATCGTCATCGCGCGTACGGAAGGCGAAGATCGCACGGCAACCGGCGAATCTGCAAGCCCCCTTAGCAACGGGACCTCTCCCGCCGACACCGCAACACGAAACCAAGCGCACGACGCCGATGCACCCAACTATCAGGACCGCCTATCGAAGCAGGCGGCACTGGTTCGGCAGCATTACCGCCTATCCGCACGCGAGACCGAGGTCATGGAACTTATCGCCCGAGGCAATACCGTGGCGCGCATCGCCGAGCAGCTGGTGGTTTCGGAAAACACCATCCGAACCCACAGCAAGCGCATCTACGCCAAGCTGGATATCCATAAGAAGCAAGAACTGGTCGACTTGCTGGAAACGTTCAATCCAAAAGACCTGGAAGATTAGCCCCGAGCGAACGGCGGCCGCACATTCTGCGCGGCCGCCTTGCCTTAGTTCGTCACATCTCCGCTTTGGTCGAGGCTAATCGCTTCGCCGACGTACGTTGACGGCACGCGGAAGAGCGCCTTGAAGAAGTCCTTAGTGCGCGCGGGAATCTCGCGGATATCGTACTGCAGCTGCTTTTGGTACTCGTGATAGTCGCTGGGAACGCCCTCAGCTTGCATCCCCAGGCTTTTCGCGGACCACAGCGCGCGATACAGGTGATACGTCTGCGTGGCCACCACGATGCGCTCGCATCCGAACACGTATTTCGCCCGATACATGCTCTCATACGTGGAGAAACCCGCATGATCGCAGAAGATGTCTTGGCTGGGCACGCCTTGCGCGATGGCGTATTGCTTCATCGCCTTCACCTCATTGTAGGAGGCGGTGCCGTTGTCGCCGCTCATGATGATCTTCGGCGCCACGCCGGCGAAATACAGCGCGATGCCATCGTCTAGGCGATCGGTCAAAATGCCGGAGGGCGTTCCATCGGGCAGCACCGATGCGCCAAGCACCACGATGGCGTCGGCATTGCCGATGCCGGCCTTCTCGGCGGTGACGATAGACCCCTTCGAGCCCACAATGGTAACCACGTTCGTGATGGCAAACACCGCCACCACGGCCACAACCACCGCCAGCACCATATCCAGCACCCGCCTCAGGCATCCCTTATGTTTCTTCGAGCTACTCATAGGAAACAGACAATAGCAAACGCCGAAACCCCACGGCAAGCGTTTCGCCGGAACGGCGCAACAACGCCACCGAAACCCAACCCCGAAAACAAAACGACCCGGAGCATCCTCCGGGTCGTTTCGAGCGCAGTGCAAGCGTTTTATTTCGCTACGATGTTCACCAGGCGACCGGGCACCACAACGACCTTCTTCAGGTCCTTGCCCGCCACAGCATCCTGCACAGCTTCAAGCGCCACCGCCTTCACGGCCTCCTGATCGGCGTCCGCGGCAACCGTGATGCGGGCCTTCACCTTGCCGTTAATCTGCACGGCAAGCTCGACCTCGTCGTCCTTGGCCTTCTCGGGGTCGAACTCGGGCCACTCCTGCGTGTGAATGGAACCCTCGCAACCCAGCGCATCATGCCACAGCTCGTCGGTCATATGCGGGCAGATGGGGGCCAGCAGCCTAACCAGCACGTTGGCGACCTCGGTCGCAAGCGCCTGCTCATCAGCGGATGTGGCACGCTGCTCCGGACCGACCTTGCGCAGGTAATCGCCGATGGCGTTCACCAGCTCCATGATGGCGGCGATGGCGGTGTTGAAGTTGTTGCGATCGAAATCGTCCACAACCTTGCCCACAACGCGATGACGCTCGCGCAGCAGCACCTTGCGAGCCGCTGCCGCCTCGGCATCGGATGCGCCCGGCTGATAGAGCGTGTCCTCATCTGCCTTGCCCACCAGGTCGTAGACCATACGCCACACGCGGTTGAGGAACTTGTGCATGCCGGCCAGGCCGTCCTCGTTCCACTGCAGCTCCTTATCAGGCGGGGCCATGAACAGGATGTAGGCGCGCACGGCGTCGCAGCCGTAGCCCGCGATCATCTCCTCGGGGGAGATAACGTTGCCCTTGGACTTGCTCATGACGTCGCCGTGCTCATCGAGCACCATGCCCTGACACAGCAGGTTCTTGAACGGCTCGTCGAAGTCCAGCATCCCCAAGTCACGCAGCACCTTCGTGAAGAAGCGGCTGTACAGCAGGTGCAGGATGGCGTGCTCGATGCCGCCGATGTACTGATCGACCGGCATCCAACGGTTGGTTTTCGCGCTGTCGAAAGGCAGCTCGGTGTTGTGCGGATCGGTATAGCGCAGGTAATACCAGCTCGAACACGTGAACGTGTCCATGGTATCGGTCTCGCGACGAGCCTCGCCGCCGCACTTCGGGCACGTGCACTTCGCGAAACCCTCGTGCGTTGCCAGGGTCTCACCGGCGGAAAGATCGATATCCTCGGGCAGACGCACCGGCAGGTCCTCTTCCGGCACCGGCACCAGGCCGCACTTGTCGCAGTAGATCATCGGGATGGGGTTGCCCCAATAACGCTGGCGGGAGATCAGCCAGTCGCGCAGACGGAACTCCACCTTGCGCTTGCCGCGGCCCATGGCCTCCAGATCGGCGACGATGGCCTCCTCGCCCTCGGAGTGCTTGCCGCCCGTGAGGCCGGTGTACTTGCCGGACTGCACCAGTCGACCCTCGGCCTCCATGGCGCCCTCCCAGTCGACGCTGGTGACTACGCGACCCTGTTCGTCCTTGAGCTGCTCGAACAGCGGGTCGTCGTCGCCCAGGATGATGGGGATGATGGGCAGGTCGTATTTCTTGGCGAACTCGAAGTCGCGCTGATCGCCGCACGGCACTGCCATGACCGCGCCGGTGCCGTAATCGGCCACGATGTAGTCGGCGACCCACACGGGCACCTTCTCGCCGTTGATGGGGTTCACCACATAACGGCCGGTGAACGCGCCGTGCTTCTCCTTGTTGCCCTGCGCACGCTCGACGGCGGTGATCTTCTTAGCGTCCTCGACCACCTGCATGACCGCGGCCTCGTACTCCGTGCCCTCGACCAGACCCTTCAGGATGGGGCTTTCAGGGGCGAGCAGGAAGAAGCTGCAGCCGAACAGGGTGTCGGCACGCGTAGTGAACACGGTGATCAGGTCGTCTTCCGTGGGGTTCTCAGGCGCATTGCCCTGCTTGTCGCACAGCGTGAACTTCACTTCAGCGCCCTCGGAACGGCCGATCCAGTTCGCCTGCATCTGCTTGACTCGCTCCGGCCAGCCGTCCAGCTGGTCCAGGTCGTCCAGAAGCTCCTGCGCGTAGTCGGTGATCTTGAGATACCACTGCGTCAGGTCGCGCTTCTCGACGGCGCTATGGCAACGCCAGCACTCGCCCTCGGTGACCTGCTCGTTGGCGAGCACGGTCTGGCACTTCGGGCACCAGTTTACCGGCGAGTTGCGGCGCTCGACCAGGCCGCGCTTCCAGAACTGCAGGAAGATCCACTGACCCCAGCGGTAGTACTCGGGGTCGCATGCCACGACGGTGCGGTCCCAATCATAGGAAAGGCCCATGCGCTTGAAGCTGGCCTTCTGCGTTTCGATGTTGGCGTAGGTCCACTTCGCCGGATGGCTGTGATGCTTGATGGCCGCGTTCTCAGCCGGCAGGCCGAACGCGTCCCAACCCATGGGATGCAGCACGTCGAAGCCGCGCATCTTGGAGTAGCGGGCGATGACGTCGCCGATCGTGTAATTACGCACATGCCCCATATGGATGTCGCCCGACGGGTACGGGAACATCTCGAGCACGTACTTCTTGGGCTTGGCGTGATCTTCCGTGACCTTGTACAGGTCGGCATCTTCCCAAACCTTCTGCCAACGAGGTTCGATCTCGTGAGGGTTGTACTGTTTCATCGTCCATCTTCCTTGGCTGACGCGGTAATACACATAGGGTTTATTGTAGCAGCCCCGCGTTTTCACGAGGGGAAAAAGCGGTAACATCCCAGGCGATGAAACCCAGGTGAGGCTCCCGAAGGGCATCATCCGGCTTTCACACCGGCATAGCGAGCTCGATGCCGAAAAACGACAAGCCGCCCAGACGGCCCGAACCCGCTTACAGCGCGCGACCAAGGTTTACCCCTGATCGCGCAAACCAAAGCGGGACGGCGCGCCTGAGCGGCTTGCATGCTCTAGGTGTTTGCCGATGTCGAATCGGCCATGCCCCGGTTAACGCTTGATGTTGTAGAAAGCGTTCTTGCCGGCGTACTGGGCCTGGGAGTCAAGCTCCTCCTCAATGCGCAGCAGCTGGTTGTACTTGGCAACGCGGTCGCTACGGCACGGAGCGCCAGTCTTGATCTGGCCGGTGTTCAGGGCCACGGACAGGTCGGCGATGGTGGTGTCCTCGGTCTCGCCGGAACGGTGGCTCATCACGCATGCGTAACCTGCCTGTTTGGCCATCTCGATGGCATCCAGCGTCTCGGACAGGCTGCCGATCTGGTTGACCTTGATGAGGATGGCGTTCGCGCAACCAAGCTCGATGCCCTTCGCCAGGCGCTTGGAGTTCGTGACGAACAGGTCGTCGCCCACCAGCTGCACCTTGTCGCCGATGCGGTCGGTCAGCTGCTTCCAGCCGTCCCAGTCCTCCTCGGCCATGCCGTCCTCGATGGAGATGATCGGATACTTCTCGACCAGCGCGGCCCAGTAGTCCACCATCTCGGCGCTGGTCAGCTCGCGACCCTCGCCCTTCAGCTCGTACTTGCCGGTTTCGGCGTTATAGAACTCGGTGGAAGCCGGGTCCATGGCGAACATGATGTCGTCGCCGGGCTTGTAGCCAGCCGCCTCGCAAGCCTTCACGATGTACTGCAGCGGCTCTTCGTTGGTGGTGAAGTTCGGAGCGAAGCCGCCCTCGTCGCCGACGCCGCCGCCCAGACCGGCCTCGTGCAGGACCTTCTTCAGGGTGTGGTAAATCTCGGCGCACCAGCGCAGCGCCTCGGCGAACGACTCAGCGCCCACCGGCATGATCATGAACTCCTGGAAGTCGACGTTGTTGTCGGCATGCACGCCGCCGTTGAGGATGTTCATCATAGGCGTGGGCAGGATATGGCCGTTCACGCCGCCAACATACTTGTACAGCGGAAGACCGGCGGACTCGGCAGCGGCCTTGGCGCAGGCCAGGGACACGCCCAGGATGGCGTTAGCGCCCAGAGCGCCCTTGTTGTCCGTGCCGTCCAGCTCCAGCATAACGTCGTCGATGGCGCGCTGATCGTCGGCCTCGAAGCCGACGAGCGCGTCGGCGATCTCGTCATTCACATGGCCAACGGCATCCAGCGTGCCCTTGCCCAGATAACGCTCCTTGTCGCAGTCGCGCAGCTCAACGGCCTCGAACGCGCCCGTGGACGCGCCGGAGGGAACGGCCGCACGACCGAAGGAACCATCCTCCAGCACAACTTCCACCTCGACCGTGGGGTTGCCGCGAGAGTCCAGGATTTCACGCCCGAACACATCGATGATGACGCTCATTGAATGCCTCCTCGTAGGATGTTTCCTTTTGCGCCCGGCGCCTTGCACCAGGCCATACGGGCAAATAATACCATGCCCGCCCCGACATGTGCGAACCAGCAGGCGGACGGCGAAATGCGTCTGTGCGCGGAGGCGACGACTTGGCCAGCTTCACGTTAGCGAACGTGTCGGACGGTGATATGCGTCTGAGCATAGAGGCGATCGCCAAAGAACGGCGATGGCGACGACGTTCCCCGCGGCCGAACACGCGTCTGTAATCGGAAGCGATCGCTAGAGAAGTGCCGCTATTGCCGCAAGAACGCCTAAACCGACAACCGATACGGCAACCGAAGCGGGTGTCATGCGATAGTCCCGTAACGAGGTACGCTGCCATCCTCTGACACCATAGCAACGGGCGTCCATGGCGACCGAGAACTTATCAGCCCTTCGGAACATGCCCACGAACAACGGGATGAACACAGGAGGCCATGCAGACAAACGTTGCCATAAGCCACCGCGATGAAACGAGGCGCCTCGCGAGAATTGGGCATCATGGATCGCGCAGATCTCTTGAGCCATCAAAGGAATGAAGCGGATAGCCATGCTGAACACCATGGCGATATCATCAGCAGGTACATGCAGAACCCGTAGCGGGGACACGAACGACCGCAGCGCATCGGTAAGCGCCGTCGACGTGGTGGTGAGCACCACGATGAAGCTGCCGAGGACAAGCAAGATCATCCGAACGCCATAGAAGCAGCCCAACGCGAATCCAACCTGGTTATTGATCGACGCGAACAAAACGGTAAGAGCCGCCATCATGTACACGGGGATTCCCATGGCCAGCATACGCCCAAGCGGAACATGGGCCGACAAGGCTAGCACCAGACATAGGAAGCCAAGGAGCCACTGTCCAGCCCATGTTTCAACCCAGAAAACGGTTGCGGTATATGCGCACAACAACAGCACCTTCACGCGAGCATCGCAGGTATGGACAAAGGATTCGCCGTCGATATACGTATTAATTCGTAATTGCATGCGTGAAGTATAGCGCAGCATTCAAGAATGCTTAGGTTACAAAGCATTCCGAAGATGAAGCCAAACGCATGCCACAAGTTTTTCACCCCAAAAAGAAAGGACCCCGAAGGGTCCTTTCAAAATAGCATGTGGGGCGAAAAGCTTATTCAGCCTTCTCCTCAGCAGCCTCGACAGCCTCAGCAGCTTCCTCGGCCTTGGGCTCCTCGACAGCCTCGACCTTCTTCGGAGCAGCCTTCTTGGCAGCCGGCTTCTCAGCCTTCTTGGCCACCGGCTCGGTGACGAGCTCCATGATGACCATGGGAGCGTTGTCGCCCTTGCGGTTGCCCAGCTTCATGATGCGGGTGTAGCCACCCTGACGATCGGCGAACATGCCCTGCTCGACCTTCTCGAAGATCTCGCGGACCAATTCCTTGTCGTTGCCCAGCGCGGCGATGGCCAGACGACGGCTATGCAGGTCGCCCTTCTTCGCCCAGGTGATGATCTTGTCGACATCGGGGCGGATTTCCTTAGCGCGGGACTCGATGGTCTTGATGCGGTCGTTGAGGAACAGCGCCTGCACCAGACTACGCTTCATGGCCTTGGTATGGGCAAAGTCGGTGCCCAGCTTGCGGCCCTTGTAGTTATGCCTCATGGTAGGTTTCTCCTATTGCTTCAAATTGAGGTCCATGGAAATGAGCTTGTCCTTCACTTCCTCAATGGACTTCGCACCAAAGTTCCTGATGTTCAGCAGGTCGTTCTCGGAGAACTCGACCAGCTGGCGCACCGAATGGATGCCGGCACGCTTCAGGCAGTTGTACGAGCGGACGGACAGGTCCAGATCCTCGATCTGCTTGTCCAGCTCGGCGTTCGACTCCTGACCCTCCGGAGCGAAGATGGACGGCACTTCGCCCTCTTCCTCTTCGGGGGTGCTGGTCAGGCTGAGGAACGCGCCCATGTACTGGTTGATGATGTTGGCCGCACGGGTGACCGCATCGATAGGCTCGATGGAGCCGTCCGTCTCAACCTCCAAAACCAACTTATCGTAGTCGGTACGCTGGCCCACGCGGGTGTCGGTCACGTTCATCGTGCAACGGCGAACCGGGGAGAACAGCGAGTCGACATGGATGACGCCGATAGGATCCTCCGTGCGCTTGTTGCGCTCGGCGGAAACGTAACCGCGGCCCACACCGATGCGCACCGTCATGTCAAGCTGGCCGCCGTCGGCAACCGTGGCGATGACATGCTCGGGGTTGATCAGCGTGAACTCGGTGGGAACCTGCAGGTCCGCACCGGTCACAACGCAGGGGCCCTCGGCAGAAACATGAGCCGTGGCCTCTTCCACGTCGTCATTGAGAGCCGAGAAGACCAGGCCCTTGACGTTCAGGACGATATCGGTGATATCCTCGATAACGCCTTCGGCCGTGGTGAACTCGTGCTGCACACCGTCGATTTGGATGGCCGTCGCCTTGGCGCCGTCGAGAGACGACAGCAGAACGCGACGCATGCTGTTACCCAGCGTATAGCCGTAGCCACGCTCCAGCGGTTCCACGATGAAACGCGCAACAGTATCGTTGACTTCTTCCGTTGTTACCGTCGGCCTCATGAACTCTGTCATGTTGGGTAAGCCTCCTTACTAGCGCGATTACTTGGAGTAGAGCTCGACGATGAGCTGTTCGCGGATGTCGAGATCGATCTGATCGCGGGTCGGAAGAGCCAGAACGCTGCCCTGCAGCTTCTCGATGTCAACCTCAAGCCAAGCCGGAACCTGGAAGCGGGCGTTAGAAACCAGAGCGCTCTTGATGACCAGCAGTTCCTTGGACTTGTCGGCAACGGCGATCTTGTCGCCGGCCTTGACGCGGTAGGACGGGATGTCCACGCGGCGGCCGTTAACGGTGATGTGGCCGTGGGTCACGATCTGACGAGCTTCCTTACGGGTGCGGGCAAAGCCCAGACGGAAGATCACGCTGTCCAGACGGGACTCCAGGATGATCATGAGGTTGTCACCCGTGATGCCCGGCATGGACTTGGCCTTGTTGAAGTAGCCATGGAACTGCTTCTCCAGCACGCCGTAGATGAACTTGACCTTCTGCTTCTCGCGAAGCTGCATCGCGTACTCGGATTCCTTACGACGACGCTTGGGCTCGCGCTTGGAAGTCTTGGAGCTGCTGTAACCCAGCACGACGGGATCCAGGCCCAGCTGGCGGCAGCGCTTAAGAACCGGAGTTCTATTGATAGCCATAGTAAATAGATCCTTTCAGTTACACGCGACGACGCTTCTTGGGGCGGCAGCCGTTGTGCGGGATGGGGGTGCAGTCCTGAATGCTGGAAACTTCCAGGCCGGTCGCCTGCAGGGAACGGATAGCAGTCTCGCGACCAGAACCGGGGCCCTTCACGTACACGGCGACCTTCTTCAGGCCGTGCTCCATAGCCGTCTTGGCAGCAGCCTCAGCAGCCATCTGCGCGGCAAACGGCGTGGACTTACGGGAGCCCTTGAAGCCGACGGTACCGGCGGACTGCCAAGAGATCACGTTGCCCTGAGGATCGGTGATGCTGACGATGGTGTTGTTGAACGTAGACTTGATATGCGCAGCGCCAACGGCAATGTTCTTGCGCTCGGAGCGCTTGATGCGCGTGCGCACGTTTTTCTTAGTTGCCACTTCTTAGCTCCCTTACTTACTTCTTCTTGCCGCCGATTTGCTTGCGGGGACCCTTGCGGGTACGGGCATTCGTGTGGGTGCGCTGACCGCGAACGGGCAGGCCCTTGCGATGACGCAGGCCACGGTAGCAGCCGATTTCCATAAGGCGCTTGATGTTCTGAGACACCTCGCGGTGCAGGTCGCCCTCCACCTTGATGTTGTTCTGGATGTAGTCGCGCAGCTTGACGAGATCCTCTTCGGTGAGGTCGTTCGTGCGCGTGTCCGGATTGATGCCCGTCTCAGCCAAGATCTTCTTGGACGTGGTCAGGCCAATGCCGTAGATGTAGGTCAAGCCGACTTCAATGCGCTTGTCGCGAGGAAGGTCGACACCAACAAGACGTGCCATAGGTTTATCTCCTCTTTCTTCCTAGCCTTGACGCTGCTTATGACGGGGGTTCTCGCAGATAACGAGGACCTTGCCATGGCGTCGAATGATCTTGCACTTGTCGCACATTTTCTTGACCGAAGGACGTACCTTCATTTCAATTTCCTTTCGGTTAATGCGGTCCTATATGTACACACCCAGCCGCAGGTGATTATTCTCGGGGACACTGGCGCGCCGGCTTGCGCGCGAGCTGAGACTACTTGAAACGGTACGTGATACGCCCGCGATTCAAGTCGTAGACGGACAGTTCGACCGTCACCTTGTCGCCGGGCAAGATCTTGATGTAATGCATACGCATCTTGCCGGAAATGTGGGCCAGGATTTGGTGGCCGTTTTCCAGCTCCACCTTGAACATGGCGTTCGGCAGGGCTTCGAGAACCTTACCACCCAGTTCGATAACATCTTGCTTGGTCAACGGTGCTCCTTCAAACTAATCTCGTCTTTTCGCAGCAATCCGGAATGATACCAAACTTATTGAGTTGTGTGGGGAAAATACACAAAGCGCACAAGACCAGAGGAGCTCGTGGCTTTTCGATACCTGCATGTCAGGCGTGCGGTCTAGATGCCGCGCAGCCTTCGCCGCTGAGATTGGGCGAGGCCGCCAGGTATTCGCGCATTGCGCAGCCGCCTTGTCGGCTTAACGCGTGAGAATGATTGAGATGAGATTCGCGTTCAGATTCTTGTAACTATACCCTTTTACCGCGACGCGTCAAGGGCATTGCAGGAGAAATCACGCGTTCCGACTCTTCTCGGACAATAAAAAACCTCCCAATCGGGAGGCTGAAACGTTAAATGGCTGGGCCACTAGGATTCGAACCTAGGTAGCTGGTACCAAAAACCAGAGTCCTGCCGTTGGACGATGGCCCAGTGCATTCAAACCGCCATGGCGGCCCTGCGCAAAAAGTGGTGGGCCCTGTGGGGATCGAACCCACGACCTTGGGATTAAAAGTCCCCTGCTCTACCGACTGAGCTAAAGGCCCACTTCGCATATGCGCGGCTTTTCATTCTACCGGTGCCCTACCAAACGGTCAACGGGAAAATGGTGAATTCATCTTGCCGCCGCATTTGCAACCTCCGAGCCTTACAATTCGTTGCAACGCTATCTTTCGCGAAGGACGCAACCATGACGCTTCAACAGCTTCGTTACCTTATCGCCATTGCCGAATACGGGTCGATCAACGCCGCCGCTCAGAACCTTTACGCGTCGCAGTCGAACCTATCCACGGCCATCAAAGAGCTTGAGCAGGAGCTCGGCATCTCCATCTTCACGCGCAGCAACCGCGGCGTGACGCTGACCAACGACGGCACCGAGCTGCTTGGCTACGCACGTCAGGTCATCGAGCAGGCGAACATGCTGGAATCGCGCTACGCCAACAAGGAGAAGCCCCAGGCTCGCCTGGCGGTGTCAACCCAGCATTACGCCTTCAGCGTAGAGGCCTTCGTGAACGTGGTCGAGCAATGCGAGGGCGATTTCTTCGATTTCATCCTTCGGGAAACCACCACCGCCGAGATCATCGATGATGTGCGATCGTTTCGCAGCGAAGTGGGCATCCTGTATCTAGATGCTTTCAACCAGCGCGTCATGCAGAAGGCCTTCGATGACGCCGATGTGTCGTTCTACCCGCTGTTCGACGCGGGCGTGCATGTGTTCGTGGGAGAGAACCACCCGCTGGCCGGACGCGACATCATCAAGCCCGAGGAGCTGACCGTATGGCCCCGCTACAGCTTCGAACAAGGAACCGCGAACTCCTTCTACTACTCCGAGGAGCCGCTGAGCTACGTCGAGCACTCGCGCAATATCCGCATCTCCGACCGCGGCACGCTTTCCAACCTGCTGACCAGCTACAACGGCTACACGCTTTCCACGGGCGTGCTTTCAAGCGAAATGCATACGGGCATCGTCAGCATCCCGCTTGATACCGACGAGCGCATGACCGTGGGGTACATCATGCACAACGAACGCAAGCCCTCCGAACTTTTGGACCGTTACATCGAGGAGCTGCATCGCATCATCGGGGAGAGCGAGGGCGTGACCGCTCGATAGCGGCCCATACACGAGCTTCGCCCTGCACGCGAGATCGAGGGCCAGGGCCGAGCAGCTGGCGCTTGCGGCGGCGGAACCGACGCGATTCGGTCGAGGCAGCTTGCACTGACGTTCGGCCGGCTAACCCGGAGACATCCCATCCAGGCGATTGGGCAAGAGACGAGTTAAAGCAACCGAAAAGGCATCGGCCCGCGCCGATGCCTTTTCGGTTGACGCGCATCCTGTCCTAGCAGCTGCTTTTCCACCCCGCAAGCCAAGAACGCCCCTGTTTCTCGATATCCAAGAAACAGGGGCGCTTCAATGTCTTACAAGGCTTTCGTCGACGAGCTTAGCGCATGTTGGAGGCGTAAGGAGCCTTGTCCTTGAGCACGACGTCGTGCGCGCCGCCCTCGACGATGGAGGTGGAGCTGATGACGGTGAGCTTGGCCTTGTCCTGGAACTCGGGGATGGTAAGCGCACCGCAGTTGCACATGGTGGACTTGATCTTCAGCAGCGTGACCGCGATGTTGTCCTTAAGCGGGCCGGCGTACGGCACGTAGGAGTCGACGCCCTCCTCGAACGACAGGCTCTTCTTGCCGCCCAGGTCGTAACGACCCCAGTTGCGGGCACGGGCAGAACCCTCGCCCCAGTATTCCTTCATGTAGGTGCCGTTGACCATGACCTTGGCCGACGGGGACTCATCGAAGCGGGCGAAGTAACGGCCCAGCATGACGAAGTCGGCGCCCATGGCCAGCGCCAGGGAGATGTGATGGTCGTAGACGATGCCGCCGTCGGAGCAGATGGGCACGTAGACGCCGGTCTCCTTGAAGTACTCGTCGCGGGCCTTGGCCACCTCGATGGTTGCCGTGGCCTGGCCGCGGCCGATGCCCTTGGTCTCGCGGGTGATGCAGATGGAACCGCCGCCGATGCCGATCTTCACGAAGTCGGCGCCAGCCTCTGCCAGGAAGCGGAAGCCCTCGCCGTCAACGACGTTGCCTGCGCCGATCTTGACAGAGTCGCCGTAGTGCTCGCGCACCCACTCGATGGTCATCTTCTGCCAGTCGGAATAGCCCTCGGAGCTGTCGATGCACAGCACGTCGGCGCCTGCCTCGACCAGCGCCGGCACGCGCTCGGCGTAGTCGCGGGAGTTGATGCCCGCGCCCACGATGTAGCGCTTGTGGCTGTCGAGCATTTCATTGGGGTTGGACTTGTGGCTGTCGTAGTCCTTGCGGAACACCATGTAAACCAGATTGCCCTCGGCATCAACCAGCGGCAGGGAGTTCAGCTTGTGATCCCAGATGATGTCGTTGGCGACCTTGAGGGAGGTGTCCTCGGAGGCGGTGACCAGCTTCTCGAGCGGGGTCATGAACTCGGAGACCTTCTCCTCGCCGGTCATGCGGGACAGGCGGTAGTCGCGCTCGGTGACGACGCCGAGCAGCTTGCCGTGGGCGGAGCCATCGTCGGTGACGGGCATGGTGGAGTGACCCGTCTGCTCCTTCAAGGCCACAACCTGGTTAAGCGTCATGTCGGGGGAAAGGTTGGCGTCGGACTCGACGAAACCAGCCTTGTAGTTCTTCACGCGGGCGACCATGGCGGCTTCCTGCTCGATGGTCTGGTTGCCGTAGATGAAGCTCAGACCGCCCTCGGTTGCCAGGGCGACGGCCATGTTGTCGTCGGACACGGCGGCCATGATGGCGCTGACCATGGGGATATTGAGCGAAAGCGGGCACTCTTCCTGGCCCTTGCGGTACTTGACCAACGGGGTTTTCAGGCTCACCGACGCCGGAACGCACGTAGCAGGCGTATGACCAGGTACCAGAAGATACTCGTTGAACGTACGTGACGGCTCGTCGTAATAATAAGCCATGGGAGACGGCTCCTTCTCTCGCAACGGGATTTTCGTTGCTAGCCATTATAGTCACGCCGACGGCCCGATTGCGAGGGCGGGCCGGCAAATAGCGAAGAATGTGGAGAAACGCACGAAGAACAGCGTCTCGGGCAACGAAAAGGACCGCCGGTTCCCCAGCGGTCCTACCAGGCGCGATATGCGATTTCAAAGCCTTATCAGCCCAGCCCCGCCCATTTCGCGATGATGGGGGCATAACCCATGGCGAACACGATGAGCATGCCCACGGGGATGACGTAGGCCACGTAGCCGCGCGCCCATCGCGGGAACTTCAGGCCGCTGCCCGTGTCGGCCTCCGCCAGGAAGCCTTCCCAGCCCCAGCCGCTTTTGCGCGTGCAGAACAGCACCAGCAGCAGGCCGCCCCACGGCAGGATGTTGTTCGACACCAGGAAGTCCTCGATGGCCTGGATGTCGCCGATGCCCGGGACCGTGAAGCCCGCCAGCACGTTGAAGCCCAAGACGCACGGCATGCTGAGCACCGCCAGCAGCACGCCGTTGACCAGGCACGCCTTCTTTCGCGGCGTCCCCCACTGGTCCATGGTGAAGCTCATGATGTTCTCGAACACGGCGATGACGGTGGACAGCGCGGCGAACGTCATGAACACGAAGAACAGCACGGCCCACAGCTGGCCGAACGGCATCTCGTTGAACACGCTGGGCAGCGTGATGAACACCAGGCCCGGGCCCGAACCCGGCTCCACGCCGAACGCGAAGCAGGACGGGAAGATGACGAGGCCCGCCATCAGCGCCACGAGCGTATCGAGGCCCGCTACGCGCACCGCCTCGCCCGTGAGCGTATGGTCCTTGCCGATGTAGCTTCCGAAGATGGACATGCCGCCCATGCCGACCGAAACGGTGAAGAAGGCTTGGCCCATGGCCGCATACACGGCATCGCCGAAGGTTGCCAGCTGCTCGGCCAGCGTGGCGCCGGCGAACATCTTGCTGAAATCGGGCATCAAATAGAAACGCAGGCCCTCGGCCGCGCCCGGCAGCGTGACCGCGCGCACGCACAGGGCAACGAGCACCACGAACAGGGCCATCATCATGACCTTCGTCACGCGCTCCACGCCCTTCTGCACGCCGGCGCGCGTGACGCCCACGCCCACGCCCACGATGATGAGCATGTACACGGCAAGCTGCACCGGGTCGGCGAGCAGGCCGTTGAAGACGTCGGCAACCTGGGAACTTTCCAGCCCCACGAACTCGCCCGAGGCGCTTTTCACCACAAAGGCGAGCATCCAGCCGCCCACGGTGGTGTAGAACATCATGAGCAGGTAGTTGCCGGCAAGCGCCAGCCACTTGAACGCATGCCATTTCGTGCCCGCCGGCTCAAGCACGTCGTAGCTGCGCGCGATGGAGCGCTGGCTTGCGCGGCCGGCGGCGAACTCCATGATGAGCGCCGGAAGCGCGAAGATGGCCAGGAACACCAGGTACATGATCACAAACGCCGCGCCGCCGTACTCGCCCGTGATATAGGGGAATCGCCACACGTTACCAAGGCCGATGGCGCAGCCCGCGCTCACCAGGATGAACCCAAGGCGGGTTCCGAACTTCTCGCGTTCCATTCGTCCTCCAAACCGCGCGCCGTGGCGCGCGTAACGCAAAAAACGCCCGGCGTAGCGATACGCCGGGCGCTCACAATCAACCCTTGCAGTGTAGCGGAAAGCATGGCCTGCCGCCAGAAACGTTACCGAACACGGTCGCCTTATTCCGACCGCAGGGCCTCGACCGGGTCCTTTCGGCTGGCGGCGCTTGAGGGGATAAGGCCCGCCAGGAACGTAAGGAGCACGCTAATGCCCACGAGCACCACCGCCGCCTGCCACGGCAGGATGGCCACATTGCGGACATCGAACAGCGAGTACACGATGGCGTTGGCAGGTATGCAGGCAAGCGCGGTCAGCCCGATGCCGATGACGCCGGCCGTGAAGCCCACGATGATGGTCTCAGCGTTGAACACGCGGCTGATGTCGCCCTTGCTGGCGCCGATGGAGCGCAGGATGCCGATCTCCTTCTTGCGCTCGAGCACGCTGATATAGGTGATCACCCCGATCATGATGGAGCTGACCACCAACGAAATGGCCACGAACGCCACCAGCACGTAGCTGATCATGTTCACGATGGTGGTGACCGAGCTCATCAGCGCGCCCACGATATCGGTGTAGCTGACAACCTTGCCCTCTTCGCCGTTCGACTCCATGCGGTCGTTGTATCTGTCGAGGATGTCGATGACGTTTTGCTTGCTGGGGAAATCCTTCGGATAGATGTCGATGCTGGCAGGTTTGGCGTAGTCGGCCCAGCCCAGCTTCTTCATGTTGTTGTCGTAGCTGGACTGCTCGGTGGACATGAGGCTTGCCATGAGCTCGGCAAGCTCGTTCTCGTCCATGTTCATCTGGAAGGCGTCGGCGAACGCGGACTGGTCGACGCCCATGGCGCTGGACATGTTGCCGGCAAGCCTGGTCATATACGAGTTCATCGCGGCGGACACCTGCTGCTGCATCGCGCCCGCGAACTGGGTCATCACCTGCGCCATGGCGCTTTGCATATACGCTTGCATAGCGGCACCGAGCTGCGTTTGCAGCTGCGAGGAGATGGCCTGCGTCAACGCCGGGAGCAGCTGTTGCTGAATCTGCTGGCCGATCTGCTGCGAAAGCTGATCGCGCAGCTGCTGTTCGATCTGGCCTGACATGCCGCTAAAGTCGATGGAGCCGGCGATGACCTGCTGCATGGCGGCCTGCGTGGCGGGGTCTGCCAGATACGCCGCCACGGCCGCATCGACGTTGCCCGCGTATTCCGGGTGCGCCGCCAACCACGCGGGGTACCCTTGCACGATGCCCATGACGCCGGCGGTGAGCGCATCGGTTTTGATGGTGGGCTGCACACCGTCGAAGCTGATGTCCAGCCCGCTGAAGTCAAGGTTCAGCTTGCTCACGTCGATGGCGCTCGGGTCGATGCTGATGGAGGATGCATCGAAGGCAGGCAAGCTGGAAAGATCCAGGTTCATGCCCGACAAATCCATGCTGGCGCCCAGATCGGCTCCCTGCAGCCCCGCGGCCAGCACGCTCTGATCGAACGTGAAGGCGCTCTGCAGCTTCTGCCCGTCGATGGTGAACAGGCTTGACATATCGAAGCCGTTGCCGTTTTCCTGGTTGCTTTCCTCATCGGCGAACGACTTGCCCGTGATCACGTTCGTCGCCGGGTTCGCCTTCTGGTCCTGCACGATCTGGGTCTTGCCCGCTTGGTCGATCAAATGGTTCACCAGGCTAGAGGGGTAGTACAGCCCCGTCTGCAGGGAGGTGATCTTCGCGCCCTCCTTCGGCTTCACAACGCCCGCGATCTTCAGCGTTTCCCCGTTGTCCACCAGGTTCCTCATGTAGGCATCGTCGCCGGATTTGTCCTTCCACACGCCGTATTCGCTATCGCGCTGGTAGAAGTCCGCAGCGTTCACCAGCTTGAAGGTGACGCTCATCAGGTCGTCGTAGGAAAACGACAGGCTGTCGCTCGGCGCGTTGACGGCCTCCTCGTTGGCGAAGGCGCGCACCATGCTCTCGAGCTCGGCGCGATCGCGCAGGCCCATGGAGTAGAGCATGAAATCGCTCACGCTGCCGCCCGGGGTGAGCACCAGCACGATCTCGTCGTAGTTTTCGGGCCAATGACCTGCCATAACGTCGTATTGGCCCTCGACCATGCCCATATTGTCGGGCAGCTTGTAGAAGATGTTGGTGCTCATCATCGACGACATGATGCCGTTCGAAGCTGTAGAAGAGCCCAGGCCGATGCTGGCGAACGACTTGTCCGGGTTCACCTGATGCACGGTGCCGGATGTATCGGAGCTGAAGATCTGCGGCGTGACGTTGTAGCCGTACTCGATGGAGCTCACATACGACTCCACGCCCGATTCGCCCGAGTCGAAATACCCCTTCAGCGACGCCAGGTCGTTGCTGCCGATGCTGTCGAACGTACTCGCGATCATCTTCGACTCGTGCACGGGCTTACCCGAATCGTCATCGGGGGCGTCGTCCTGGGCCTTCTCCGCCGACGAGCCCTCCGCGCCGCTGCCGAGCCCCATCATGCTGGTCATGTCGAACCCTTGGTCCTGGATCTGCAACGGGTATTCGGAAAGCGTCTCCTCTTCCACATTGGCGATGTAGCTGTTCACGCCGTTGGCCAGCGACAAGATGGCGGCAATTCCGATGATGCCGATGCTGCCCGCGAACGCTGTCATGAGCGTGCGGCCCTTCTTCGTGAGCAGGTTCTTAAACGACAGGGAAAGCGCCGTGAGGAACGACATGCTGGTGCGGCGAGCCTGCTTCGCGGTGCGGCGCGGGCTATTCTCGGCCGCCGGGTCGAACGGGCGGGTATCATCGCGGATGACGCCATCGGCCAAGGTGACGATGCGCGTGGCGTAGCGCTGCGCCAGCTCGGGGTTATGCGTGACCATGATGACCAGGCGGTCGTCCGCAATCTCGGTGAGCAGGTCCATGATTTGCACACTGGTCTTGGAGTCGAGCGCGCCCGTGGGCTCGTCTGCCAACAAGATCTCGGGATCGTTGATGAGCGCGCGGGCGATGGCGACGCGCTGCATCTGGCCGCCGGAAAGCTGGCTAGGCTTTTTGCTCACGTGCTCGGCAAGCCCCACGCGGCCGAGCGCCTCGACGGCGCGCTGCCGGCGCTCAGCGCGGGACACGCCGGAAAGCGTGAGGGCCAGCTCGACGTTTTCCAGAATGGTCTGGTGTGGGATAAGGTTGTAGGCCTGGAACACGAAGCCGATGCGGTTGTTGCGATATGCGTCCCAATCGCGGTCTTTGTACTCGCTTGTGGACACGCCGTCGATGAGCAGGTTTCCGTCGTCGTAATGGTCAAGGCCGCCGATGATGTTGAGCATGGTGGTCTTGCCCGAGCCCGAAGGCCCCAGCACCGCCACGAACTCGTTGTCGCGGAAGGCCACCGACACATGATCGAGCGCGGTTTGCGTGAAGTCCGCAGTGGTGTAGGACTTGCACACGTTTATCAGTTGCAGCATGCAGCCGCCTTTCGAATTTGAAGACAATCGCTATGATTATCCCCCTGCCGCGCGCCCCATCCGCCCCGTTTCCGCGAAATGCGTGGAATCCGTTACCTTGGGCCCGCAATGCAGGCGCGCTGCCCGGCAAAAACCGCAATCGGCGCCGACGCCGAAAGCGGAAGATCTTCGCCATTGCCCGCAAAGCTGGACAGAAACCGAGGCAACCGAAAAAACAACTGCAACGAAAGCAGCCTACAACGAACGGCCAACGCCGTTGCAAGCTGCTAGGAAAAAGCGAGCCGCATACCCGTTAGCCAATAGCGGCATCTGCCGCTTGAGCGATGTCAACCATGCAAGCCTGGGCCTGCGACCTTTCGGCATCGCTGGAAAGAACCACCATCACATAGGGATTCTGGTCGAGCACAATGCCCCCATCGTTGAACACGCCGTCCAGCGTACCCGTCTTGTGAGCGAAAACGCTGCCCACCGGCAGCCCTTCGAGCAGCCCAGCGTCATCGTGCTGACCTTTCAGCAAGTCAAGGGCGAACTCGCTCATGTCCGGGCTCACCAACTTTCCCTGGTAGATCAGTTGCAGCATGCGCGCAACATCATTCGCCGACGTGTAGTTCTCATCACCCGCAGCAAAATCCATCATACGGCGGTTGAGCACGGTCTGCGTGAGGCCGATTTCGCTCGCGTACTCGTTCACGGCCGGCATGCCGACCGCATCGATAATCAGATTAGTGGCGACATTATCGCTATCTTGAATCATGTAAGCGGCAAGCTGGCGATACGTATACGACTCGCCAGCGCCCGATGCTTGGATGACGCCTGTACCTCCGACTATGTCCGACGGGCTCACGGTTACCGTGCCGTCAAGCGACAGCACCCCGGATTGAGCCTGATCGAGCAAAGTCCCCAATATCGCCAGCTTGATGATGCTGGCGGAAACGAAGGGCTTGTCACCGTTCACGTCAACCGACCACGATCCATCAGCCGATGCGCATGTAACGGCATAGGCCCCCGAATGAGCCTCTACAGCCTGCTCCAACGCATCCCGCAAGCCCTCGGGCGCCGAAACAGGCGCCGCAGCTTCGCTGCCCCGAGCATCATCAACGCAGTCGACAAGCGCCTCGACATCGGTAGTGCCAGTTGCCTCCCCTTGTTTCTCCTGGCCGGAAGCGCACCCGGCAAGCAAGCACAACGCGATCAGCGCCACCATTGCCGCCGCCCAGGCGCCTGCCGCCCGCACTGGCGCGCCCATCACAAGCAGAACCCGAACACGACGCCCTCCGCGGTGGAGGCATAGCCGCCGTTATCTACCTCCGGGCCCATGTCCCCGAACGACGTTGCGACGTTGGGAGCCGAAGAGCGCATCCACCAAACGCCGGGATTGCTCGATCCGGCAACGCTGCGGTCAAGCGAGGCATGACCCTGCTCGCCGGCAACGCCCTGCTGCTTGAACCAAGCGTATTGCGACCCCTCCTTATTATCCACCGTGTCGATATAGCTTTGATTCGACCTGGCGTTCCACGCAATGGGGCCAAGGCATTCCACCCAGGAGAACAGCCATACGCTGTCCTGCGTCTCGGTAACACTTGAGGGCGAAGTGGTCTTACCGGCATTGTTCGACAGTTTGCTCACCGCCATCACGCCAGAGCGCATCTCATCGGGAAACGACTGCAGCACTTCCCCATTCAGCCAAGCGCGCATACCCGACGACTTCCAACCACCGGAGTTCGAATCCGTGGGATTCATAGGATGCTCGGAAAAAATCCCCGAGGTCATGAACGTGAACGCTGCGTTTCGCCCACTCGAGCCCTTGTCTTTAAACACATCGACGATAAACACATCTGCGTTTCCCATAGACGTCTGCAGCGTCTTCGTATCGCCGGTAAACGAGCCGTCCGGCTTCACAAGGTTGTAGCTTGCCGCCATCTTAACGGCATCGTCGCGATTTTTCGCCGTGCGCTCTATTTCCGCAGCGATATTCGAAAGGTCAGCCCACGAATACTCGGAGATGCCGCTTTTCACCTGCACTTGCTGGGAGACGGCGTTTTCCGTGGCGGATCCCTGCGCCCCATCGGATCGCTGCTGGGCCTGTTGATCGGCCTGCTGCCGGCTTGCCGCCTCGCTAGACGAGCCGCCAGCCACTTCGATGATGCGAGGGATGGCGAACACGGCTACCGCGATGACAAGAACCGCGCATACCGCCGCAACGGTCGCAACCTGCGGGGAGATGCCTTTGCCCCGAGGGGCGGCTCCTTGCGCCATCGCCGGACGAAATCCCTGATTGGCCCCCACATCCTGCGACGGCGATGCCTGCGCGGAGACGGTATCCCCCGCTTGCCGGCCCGAGACGTCGTCAGCATACGACGCAGGCCCTTCATCAAGAACCGGGGTCCCGCAGAATTCGCAGAACCTGGCATCATCCTCAATCGGCTTTCCGCAATTCGCGCAGAACATAGCGCACCCCCTACCGTTGAACGCCGAACAGCGTCCGCTGCGACAGCAATATGATGGCTCCATAGTAGCCGAACAGCAAGCAAAGGAAACGGGCGAATCAGCGTCCGGCGCTCCTCCATCCGGTTCCGCAACTTGCCCTCCGGGACGATTCCCGCCAAGACGATTGCGATGAATGCCACAGGGCGCCGTTGCCGGTATACTATCTTCATTGCGGCAGGAAGGCCGCTTTAGGGGTTCGAAAAGGAGGGATCGTTATGTACGGTTCAATTGGCTCTCACGGGATGTCTACGGCCGTCGACATCATTGCGCCCATTTTGGGAATTGCAGCCATTGCGGCGGCGATTGTGCTGTTCATCAAGTTCGCAAGCAAGAAAGCGGACAAGACGAAGCCGCTTACCAAGTTCTTCAGCTTCGACCACCTGTTCATCGAAAGCATCACGAAGTTTCTGTACGTGTTCTCAACAACCTCGATAGCGGCATTTTGCCTGATCTATCCCTTTATGTCCGCTGCATCGAAATCAGGCGCCAGAGCAGCGGGGGCCTTCTTCGAAGGCCTTGTCATGGCCGTCTTCGCATTCGTGATTCTCGAGGTCGTCAACCGCCTGCTTTTCGAATGGAGCATGATGTTCATCCGCGGCGCAGTCGATTTGCACGACATCCGCAACAAAATGCTCGGATCGACCGATTCGACGCCTGATGATTCATTCGATTTGAGCGGGATATTCGCTGCAAAACGTCGTTCCGGCGATGTCTCGACGGACAAGGCCGAGCAGACAATCGCCCAACCCTCCCAGCCTGCACAGCCGACGGTGCCCATCAACCCCGTCGTAACGAGCACATGGGACTGCTCATGCGGAAAGACGGGCAACGCCGGATCGTTTTGCCCCAAATGCGGACACCCCCGGCCGTAGCTTGCAAGCCGCCGCAAACGGCTTCAGCTCATAAGCAGGGCAACCGCCCTGAACGGATTGCCATAGTCTTTAGTATCGGGCATCGGCTGCAGGCATAACTGCAGCTGCAAAGGAGGCATCGATGTACTGCGAGCATTGTGGAACGAAGCTTTCCGAACATGCACGGTTTTGCCCAACCTGCGGAAGCGCAACCAGCGAACAGCCCCCTGCCGATGGCCAAGACTCGGCGAGCGCATCCGACGCAACATCCTGCCCCCAAGCGGATACGCCGCGGAAAGCCATCGGGAAGCCCGCCGTGATCGCGGTTTCGGCCGTGGTGTTTGCGCTTATCGCCGCCGGAGCCGCTTTCTTCGCGCTCTCCATCAATAGCCCGGCAAAACTCGCAGACGAGCAAACCTCAACCGAACAAGAGGCCCCGGCGCCGCAGCAACCGGAACAGCCATCGACCGCTGCAGGGCCAGAGCAGGAGCCGGCACCCGATACCGCACCGGAGCCCGAGCCCACGCCCACGCCCACGCCCGTCAATCCCGCCGCAGAGGCGCAAACCGCCCTGCAAGCAGTCATCGACGACTATCGCTCGCTTGCAGACGATTCCGCCAAGCTCAGCAAGGACGACCTAGCTTCCAGACACCCTTACGTGAATTCGATGGCCATTCCCAATTATCTTATGGACTGGGCGAACAACGGCTTTTCGAACATTTGCTACGCCTTTTCCGATTTGAACGGCGATAACGTACCCGAGCTGATCATCGGTTGCAAAGATGCGCAGGCGAACACGCAGGCGTTCGACATCTGGTCCTACGTCAACAACGCCCCCGTTCGCGCCGCTTATTCATGGGAACGTTCGATCATGCGCGTCTGCGCCGGCGGCTATCTTTACGAACGCGGAAGCGGCGGCTTCCAAGACTGGATGATCACCGTGAGCACGCTAAGCGCCTACCCGACCGGCATCGGCGACGCCTGGACGGACTATGCGAACGGCTTCAACGGTCGCACCGATAACCTCAACGTAGTCGAGAAGCTCGGTATGGAGAGTGGGACTTACGTGAAGATTGATGCGCAAGGCAACAAGACGGCTATCACCGCCGAGCAATTCCAAACCGAGAATCAAGCCATCGAGCAGCAATACCCTGCTGACAGCTCCATCGAGTGGATCCCGCTCATTTCATAGCGTCTTCGCAGCGATTCGCCCGAGATCCCGATTTAGCAGTTGTCGGCTTTCCCGGTTGCGCCCCTTCCCCGCCTAGCATGCCCGCGTCTGTTGGCGTACTATCGTCTGCGAGCAACGATCCCCGAATGCAAGGAGCGTATATGGAACGCGAATCCGCGTGGAAACGCTACGATGAGGACCAGCTGGCCGAGCTCGAGCAGCTTGCCGCCGGCTACATCGACTTCATCTCCGAGAACAAGACCGAGCGCGAGTTCTCCGCCGCCGCCATCCGCAGCGCCGAAGCCGCCGGCTACGAAAGCCTTGACGCCGCCATCTCCGCAGGCCGCAAGCTTGCTCCCGGCGACAAGGTGTGGGCAACCATGCGCAACAAGGCCGTCATCCTGGTGCAGCTGGGCGCCCGCCCGCTGACCGACGGCATGAACATCCTTGGTGCGCACATCGACAGCCCGCGCCTGGACGTCAAGCAGAACCCGCTGTACGAATCCAGCGAGCTTGCCTTCATGGACACCCATTACTACGGCGGCATCAAGCACTACCAATGGGTCACCGTCCCGCTGGCGCTGCACGGCGTGATCGCCAAGAAGGACGGCAGCGTGGTGGACGTGAAGATCGGAGAGGATGCCGACGACCCCGTCTTCTGCATCTCCGACCTGCTCATCCACCTGGCGAACCAGCAGATGGGCAAGAAGGCCAACGAGGTCGTGGAAGGCGAGGCGCTTGACATCCTGGTCGGCAACCGCCCGCTGGTGGTGCACGACGAGGACGGCGAGGCCAAGGAGCAGAAGGACCCCGTGAAGGCCTTCGCCCTGAAGCTGCTTGCCGACAAATACGGCATCGAGGAAGAGGACTTCCTGTCCGCCGAGCTTGAGGTTGTGCCCGCCGGCCGCGCCCGCGACCTGGGCTTCGACCGCAGCATGGTGCTGGGCTACGGCCAGGACGACAGCGTGTGCGCCTACACCTCGCTGGTGGCGCAGCTAGCCGTCGCCGGCGAGGAGCTCGACCGCACCGCCGTGTGCGTGCTCGTGGACAAGGAGGAGATCGGCAGCGTGGGCGCCACGGGCATGGCCTCGCAGTTCTTCGAGAACACCATCGCCGAAATCATGGAGCTTGCCGGCGAGGGCGGCATGCTGCCACTGCGCCGCGCGCTGGCCGCTTCCGCTATGCTCTCCTCCGACGTCTCCGCAGGCTTCGACCCCGCCTACGCCAGCGTGTTCGAGGCGAAGAACAGCGCATACCTGGGCCACGGCCTGGTGTTCAACAAGTACACGGGCGCGCGCGGCAAGTCGGGCAGCAACGACGCCCGCGCCGAGTACATGGCGCGCATCCGCAAGATCATGGACGACGCCGGCGTACAGTTCCAAACCTGCGAGCTGGGCAAGGTCGACGCCGGCGGCGGCGGGACCATCGCCTACATCCCCGCCAAGTACGGCATGGACGTCATTGACTCCGGCGTAGCGGTGCTGTCCATGCATAGCCCCTGGGAGGCCACCAGCAAAGCCGATATCTACGAGGCCGAACGCGGCTACGAGGCGTTCCTGCGCGCATAACAAGCAGGGGTGCGAAAGCGAAGACCGTTCTCGCACGCAACCTCGGAAAACCGTCGATAAACAGCAAGAAGCGCCGCGACTTCAAGTCGCGGCGCTTCTTTATTCGCTAGCTTGTCACAAGCTGCATACGCACCCCGCGCGCCCATCGCCATCGGGGACGCTCAAGCAGCCTGCCGGCTACGACGCAAGCTTCCAACAGCGACGACACACCCGCACGGCAACCCGCCTTCACCGGCAGGCGACAAGACGGTCGCCGAAACGCATGCGGCACCGTTTAGAACTCGAGGCCCTCCAGGCGCTTGAACACCTCGTCCTTGCGGGTCAGGAAGTCCCACGGATCGAAGATCTCGTCAAGCGTCTCCTTGGACAGCTTGGCCTCGGGATCGTTCTCCAGGCGCTCGCGATACGTGGGGCCGTCCACCGCGTTCTGGATATCCTCCCACACGGCCATGGCGTTGCGCTGCACGATGACGTACGCCTCCTCGCGCGTGATGCCCGTGTTCACCAGGGCCAGCAGCACCTTGCTGGAGAAGATGAGGCCCTTGGTGCGCCACACGTTGTGCTCCATCTTCGCCGGATAGGTTTGCAGGCCGTCCATGATCCACTGCATCTTGGCGAACATGTAGTCCAGCGCGGTGAAGCTGTCGGCCAGCGCCACGCGCTCGGTGCCGGAGTGGCTGATGTCGCGCTCGTACCACAGCGCCACGTTGTCAAGCGCCACCTGAGCGTTCGCCTTCACGCAACGGGCAAGGCCGCACACGCGCTCGGCCGTGATGGGGTTGCGCTTGTGAGGCATGGCCGACGAGCCCTTCTGGCCCTTCTTGAACGGCTCCTCAGCCTCGATGACGTCGGTCTGCTGCAGCAGGCGCACCTGCATGGCGATGGACTCGAGCGTTGCGGCGGCGCAGGCCAGCGCGCACATGACCTGGGCGTGGCGGTCGCGCGCCAGCACCTGGGTGGACAGCGGGTCGGGCGTCAGGCCCAGCTTCTCGCACACGTACTTCTCAACATAGGGGTCGATGCTGGAGTACGTGCCCACCGCGCCGGAGATGGCGCCGGTCGCGGCGACCTCGCGAGCCTGCTCCAGGCGAGTCTGCGCGCGCTTGAGCGCCCAAGCCCAGCTGCCGAACTTCATGCCGAACGTCATGGGCTCGGCGTGGATGCCGTGCGTACGGCCCACGCACAGGGTGTTCTGGAACTCGAACGCGCGGCGCTTGCACGTCTCGCCCAGCTGCTTGACGTCGTCTAGGATGATGTCGATGGCCTGCACGATCTGGTACGACAGCGCGGTGTCACCCAGGTCGGAGGAGGTCATGCCGTAATGCACCCAGCGGCTGGGCTTCTCCTGGCCCTCGGGGACGTCGGCGTCGATGTGCTCGGCCATGCACGTGGTGAAGGCGATGACGTCGTGGTTCGTGACCTTCTCGATCTCGTCGATGCGCTCAACCGTGAAGTCGGCGTGGTCGCGGATCCACTGCGCCTCCTCCTTCGTGATGCCGGCTTGGCCGAGCTCGGCCTGAGCCTCGCACGCCAGCACCTCGATTTCCTTCCAGATGGAGAACTTGTTCTGAAGCTCCCAGATGGCGCCCATGGCAGGACGCGTGTAGCGGTTGATCACAACGGCCCCTTTCGCGATTGATAGCTGATGACCACATCATACCGTGCGCATAAGCGGCACGTTGTCGCCGCACGCGTTTCTGCAGATGGTTTACGCATGCCCGCACCCTACCCTTGCCTTTCGCAGATTCAACGTGTTCGTTCGCCGAATCATTCTCAGATATGATAAGATGCGCCTAGCTATTTACTAGGTTTATTGGGGGGATCATGACGCTCGAAAACAAGGAGGGCCGCCAAGATGGCGCCCTTGAAGCATGCAACGCCGAAGCCGCCAAGCACGAGGCAAGCGAGCAGCTCAACGTGTTCGACAAGGGCCGCATGGAAGGCCCCGACGCCGACAGCACCACGCACGGCACCGTGCGAGCCGTCTGCGTGTCCAAACGCAAAGGCATGCGCAAGACCGTGGTGGACGGCCCGGTGACCATCGAGGCCCATCACGGCGTCGCCGAGGATGCGCACGCCGGAGACTGGCATCGCCAAGTTTCGCTTCTGGCCTGGGAATCCATCGAGAAGGCCCGGGCGCGCGGCCTAGATGTGAAGGAAGGCGATTTCGCCGAGAACATCACCACCGAGGGCATCAATCTCATGGCGCTGCCGCTTGGCACGCAGCTCAAGATCGGCGACGACGTGCTGCTGGAGCTGTCGCAGCAGGGCAAGGTATGCCACAAGAAGTGCGCGATCTTCTACCTGGCCGGGGACTGCATCTTCCCACGCGAGGGAATCTTCTTCGTCACCCTCACCGGCGGCAAGGTCAAGGCCGGCGACAGCATCGACGTGGTGAAGCTGGGCGACGGCACGTGCGAATACACACCGCAAGAGGCTTTGGACGAGCTGGCGAACACGCCGCGCTAAACCGAGAGGCGCCAACCTCCGCGCGGGCGCCTGCCAACAGCCAGCCCGCCCGCCTGCGAGCCGACCCGCCTGCGAGCTCGCCTACCCGAGCACATGCAGGCGCTTGCCCACATCAGGCACGGCGGCTTCGCCGGCTCAACCCCCGCGCCCCAGCCCATTCCCTAACGCGAAAGAACCCGAAATGGATTTCCATTTCGGGTCCTTTCGTCAGGAGGCTCGTTTCGCGCAAGCTCCCTTTTTCGTTGCTACAAACCTTTGAACGCGGCACGCACGGCGTCGATGACCTGGTTGTCCGCCACCACGATGGCTTTGTCGCCGGGGAACATCACCGTGTCCTCGTTCACCACCTCTACATTGTCGCTTGATGCGACCGCCGCGATGATGCTGTCGGGAGGCAGGGGTATGGCGCTTGCCAGCACGCCGGCATCGTTGGAATGATGGCGCATGCGCGGGACGACCACCTCGGTCAGCATGACGTTACCATGCGTCAACGACGACACGACGCTCACGCTGCCCAGCAACGTCTCCTCCTCGATGAGGTTGGCGATGAGCGTGGTGGACGACACGCACTCGATGCCCACCTCGTGGAAGATGCGCAGGTTCTTCGGGCTGTTCACGCGGGCGATGCAGCGCGGCACGTTGAACACGCGCTGGGCGATCTCGCACGAAACCAGGTTGTCATCGTCCTGACCCGTGGTGGCCACGAACACGTCCGCACGGCGGATTCCCGCGTCCTCCTGGTACTTCGAATCGCAGCCGTCGCCGTGGATGACCAGGTATCGGCCCTGCAAAACCACCGACAGGCGGTCAGCCGTCTCCAGGTCCTCCTCGATAATGGTCACATCGTTGCCGCTCTCAAGCAGCACGTTCGCCAGATATTCGCCGATTTTGCCGCCGCCGGCGATCACTACGTACATCAGCCAAACCTCCCCCGCTTCGCCGTCGGGCAAGCGGAAACCGCGTTAATCTTGAATGTACTTGCTGAATTGCTCGATAAGCTCATGGCGCACGCATGCCAACACCGAGTCCCCGTTGTACAGGATGGACTCGCGCGTGGGAATGGAGCTGGCGCTGCCGTCGCCGCGCTCGAACGCCACGATGCGGATGTCGTGATCGCGCTCCATCTCCGCCACGCGGATGGTGTTCCGCTCCGACCAGCTCAGGTCAAGGGAGAAGCGCAGCACCTCGAACTCGCCGAACGTGTCCAGATGCGCGCCATGCCCGGAAACCACCTTGCTGAACACGTCTTCGGCCACCAGCGACGTGCCGCACACATAGTCGATGCCCAGCTGCATGTACGCACGCTCATGGTCAGGGTTGTACAGGCGCGCGATGACATGGGGCACGCCGAACAGGCGGCTTGCCACCTCGCAGCACATGAGGTTGGTGTTGTCCAGCTGCGTCACCGCCGCCACAACGTCGCATTCATCGACGCCCGCCTTCTCCAGCGTTTCCTCGTCGAAGCCCACGCCCTGAATGGTGGACCCGTTGAAGTTGCGGCCCAAGTTGGCGAATGCGTCCACGTTGCGATCGATCACGCACACGTTGCTGCCGTTGTCCGACAGCATGTTGGCCAGCTGCGATCCCACGCGGCCGCAGCCCACCACGATGACGTTGCTCATGCGAAAATCCTTCCCGAAGTTCACGCAACAGGATAACGCAAAAGGCGGCCCGCAGGCCGCCTTCGCGCTAGATCAGCTGCATTTGCGCAAGCGTTTTCGCATACCAATCCTCATAGGTTGGCGGGCAATACTTGTTGGCGTTCGCCAGGGAGATGGTGTACCCATAACCCTTCGTCAAACCCTGCACGTGCGCGTTGATGGATTCGTTCCAACTTCCCCAGGACGTATTCCCCATCCAGCCCCATGCGTTATGGCTGCGGAAGCAGTTCAGACCTTTCGTGGACTCGGTATTGGAGATGGCCGGGGAGAAACGCGGGTCCACGCCGTTTTCCCAAGCCGCCTCGGCGAACGTGGCGCCATAACCCGAAAGCGGGCTTCCCGCCAGATACGCGTCGATGCGCAGCGTCCATTCGCCCACGAACTCCGCCTTGCTGACGTTCCAGTCGACCTCGGCCAGGCCTGTCAGGCCAGCGCCTTCGTCGCGCGCGAGCTGAGCGTCCCTGTTGGCAAGCGCGGCCTGCGTATGCGCCAGGTCCTCGGCGCGCTGCGCCTCCTCGGCGGCGCGACGAGCGGCCTCCTCCTCGGCCTCGATGGCGGCGACGCCCTTCGAGATGTCGCGCGTTCCAGCAGCCGCCAATCGGGACGTTGCAGTCACGGAGGCGTCCGCAGCCTGATCGGACAGGGACTCCGCCGATGCCGACGCACTGCCCGGCGTGCTGACCTCGCTGATGCCGAACGTCTGCATATCATGGGAAACGCCGCCGGCGGCAGTTGCGAATCCCACGCCCAGGCAACCTGCCAGCACGCACGACACGCACGCAAGGCCGACAACCTTCAGCGCCAGCCCGCCGGTGCGGTATGCATTCCGTTTCTTCAAACAAAACCTTTCGCTCGCAGCATACGACCAGACCGCCAAGGCGGCGACAGCTTGTCTTCGATTGTCGAAAGGGTTTGCTGCCTGAAGGGCGATATGCTGTTCTGACAGGGATTATTTTACCGGAAGGCCCGAAACCGGCAAAATCATGTGAAGGCGCCCTTCATCGTTTGTTCGATTGACAAGTAAAACATTTATATTTCCCCAGGTGGTTTCCCATAGCTTGGGCAAAACCGAAACACGAACAAGCGTACCGCATCCGACGAGCGGCACCTTACGAAACGGAAGCGGCCATGCGTGCTGCGCATGGCCGTGATGCAAACCTATCGGCTCGGTTAATCAAAAGGCAGAGGAAAACGGTATTCGCGCCCCAACGGCGTACCGAAGGACAACTCGTGCAGCGGGCCGGGTTCGGAAAACAAGTCGAAGCCGAGCACGCAGAACAACAGCACGAACACCGCCGCCGCCACGATGATGACAGGGCGGCGGGCGTACACCCCCATTACAAGCAAAACCGCCGCCAATGCGGGAAGAGGCCATAAGCACTCGAACATCTTGGGCAACGTGGCCCAAGAGATGAACCCCATGCTCATGGGCAGCAATGTCAGCCCCACCGCGAACACGGAAACGCCCGCGAAAAACGCCAAAGCGCGCTCGCCTTCGCCACCCGGCACGGCTATACGCACGATGCCGAAGACCACCAAAGCCAACGGCCAGCATTGCCACCAGGCAACCCCGTGCAAAAACCCCGAAACGGCAAACGACGCGCCCAGCGAAGCCAAAAGGCAGCCCACCGCAAGAGCGAGCACGATCCGAGCAGTTGACGGGCCATCCCCTTCGCCGGCCTTGGCATCGTGCGGTTCGACGGAAGCGACATCGGCGCCCATAGCGGGCCCTTGTTCGCATCGAGCGCCCTCCGCCATCGCGGGCGGCACGGGCGGCAGATGTGCCGCGCTCACATAGGGCACGGCATTCGCGCACCGCCCCATCGCGGCGCCGCGGGCGCGACGGCAATCCACCGCGCCGAACGTATCGGAGTGAACGGAATCAGGCTCCACCTTCACGGGCTTCACCTGCATGGGTCTTTTAGGAAGCACGACCCAGAGCACCAGATACGCAAGGCCTGCAAGGCCCAGCGTCAACACGGCGAACGTCAGGAAAAGGATGCGCACGACCAGAGGGTCGACATCGAAGCGCTCGGCGATCCCGGCACACACGCCCCCTACCAGCGCATTGCGCGACCGGTATAGCTGGCGTGTTGGGTTCACCGCTCCTCCTGACCTGCCTTGCCATCGGATGCCTGCAAGGCATCGTCGGATATGCGCTCCACGCGCACCGCAAGGATGCGCCGGCGTCGCATGGAGTGGATGGTGAAGCGGTAGCCGTCCTTCTCGAAGGAGTAGCCCATTTGCGGAACGGTGTCCAGCATACTGAGCACCCAGCCGGCTATGGTCTCGTAGTCCTCGGACTCGGCAAGCGGCCAGCCCATTTCAACGGCGTCCTCAACGGGGAAACGACCGTCGGCAAGCCACACGCCGGGACCTTCCTGCTTCAGAATGGGGCGCTCGCGATCGGTTTCGTCCACGATCTCGCCCACGATCTCCTCGACGATGTCCTCGACGGTAATTAAACCATCGGTCCCACCGTACTCGTCTACCACGATGGCCATCTGTTGCCGTTTCGTTTGCATTTCGGCCAGAAGGGGGAACACATCCTTCGACTCGGGCACGAACAGCGGCTCGAAAGCGTAGTCGACCGCCAGGTCGTCGCCATGGCCGTCGAGCACGGGAGGCACCAGGTCCTTATAGTGGACCACGCCGACGATGCGGTCGATATCCCCTTGGAACACCGGAAGGCGCGAATAGCCCGTTCCCATCATGCGGTCCACCGCCTGGCGCACGGTTTCGGTACCCTCCACCAAGATCATATCCACGCGCGGCGTCATGATCTCGCCGGCGTCCATGTCGCCCAGGTCCAAGATCTCATGGATCATGCGCTTCTCGTCATCAAGCAGATCGTCGCTGTCCGCCACGAAATCCTTGATCTCGTCCTCAGCCGACAGGGCTTGGCGCTTCGGTGCGCCCAAAAAGCCGAAAATGCCCTTCAGTCCCTTTTTAACGTCGTCGTCTTCGTTTTTCCCGTTCATGCGCTAAAACCGCTCCTAGTGATAATTTCCTTTTGAGCTAGCCTACATGACATACAGCGCAATCGCCAGGAATTGCAGCACGCTTCCCGCCACAACCCACAAATGGAATATGGAGTGCATGTACGGGATCTTCTTCAATACGTAGAAGATGCATCCGACCGAATAGCAAAGGCCGCCTGCGACCAGCAGCCACAGACCCGCGGCAGGGATGGCCTGGATAAGCGCCGGCAGGAACCCAACGATAGACCAGCCCAGCGCAAGATAAAGCACCGCGGAGATCCAGCGCGGGCGAAACACCCAGAACGCCTCGCAGGCAACGCCTATCACGGCAAGCACCCACACGAACGCGCACAGCACGATACCGTTCGAATCGGCAAGCGAGATCAAGCAGAACGGCGTGTACGAGCCGGCGATGAACAGATAGATGCAGCTATGGTCCAATACCTTGAACACGCGTTTCGCCTTGTCGACCGCCAACGCGTGATACAGCGTGGACATGGTGTATTCGAGCAGCATGGTGAGCGTGTACACCAACGCGGCGAACAACAGGATGCCGCCGCCATGGCTTACCGCCTTCACCACGAGGATGGGAATGGCGGCGATGGCCAGAAGCGCGCCAACGCCGTGCGAGATGGAGTTGGCTATTTCCTCGCCCAACGTGTACTCGCGCACGTTATGCTTCCTGTTCGCTTCGTTCGCCGAGGTTTGCGCGGGCTCATTGCGATGCGCTCGGGCCTCGCGCAGGTCGCGCGGCTTGAACTGGGACGGCGTCCAGGCATGGGGGGTAGCAGGCGCTGCAGGGGCTTCACCGGCGCCGGAAGGCATATCCGGCGATGCGGGGTATGTCGTTTCAGTATCCATAGGCACCAGTTATACCACACACGCAGCATAACGGCTCCCGTATGCTGCGCGCCCGTAGCGAAGCGGCTGCGCAGCGGAAGCCAGCGTCTTGCAAGCGGCGTTATACTGGGAAACGGAACACCTGGCGCCAAGCGCCGTAGGACCTCGATATCAAGGAGCGCACATGCAGTACGACGAGCTGAAAGAGCACATCAAGCAAGCTATGAAGGCACACGACAAGGTACGCCTGTCCATCCTTCGCCAGGTGCACGGCGAGATTAAGAACATCGAGGTGAATGAGCGCCGCGACATCACCGAGCAAGACGTCGACGATATGACGAAACGCGTCATCAAGCAAACCAAGGAGACGCTGGAGGGATCCATCAAGGCCGGCAACAACCAGGAGCGTACCGACACGCTCACGGCCCAGGTGAAGATGCTCGAAGAGCTGCTTCCCCAGCAGCTGGCCGGCGAGCAGCTTTCCGCGCTCATCGATGCCGTGCTGTCCGAGACGGGCGCGACCACGAAGAAGGAGATGGGGCGTGTCATGGGTGAGCTCACCAAGCGCACCGGCGGCAACTTCGACAAGGCCGCTGCCGCGAAGGAGCTGCAAGGCAAGCTTGCCTAACGAAGCACCGGTAAGCGAATAGGGAAAACGCCGCTTGCAGCGCAGGCGGCGAAAGTGAACGGGGTCGAAGGCGCGCACCGCCTTCGACCCCGTTCACGTATGGTAGCTTCGACCCCGTTCCGCATTGGGGCTTCACAGCGCTCGATCGCCTTCGCGGCCACGTCAGCCGCGCCAGCTCCGTATCACGGCTTAGGAACGGCCGCCTTCTCGACAACAGTCAGCTCCGCAGCAGCCTTGATCGAAACACTTGGCGGCCTTCTACAGCCACCCTCCAGCTCAACATCACGGCTTAGGGACGCTCGATCGTCTTCGCAGCGACCCCCGCCCCGCAGCAGCCCTGCGCCCGAAATGCTCTCGGCGGCCCTCTCGGACGCAACCGGAGCCGAGTGCCTTACTCGAAATGCTCGGCTGCTTTCTCAAGCTGCTCGATGATGTCGATGCTCTGCGGGCACATAGCCTCGCATGCGCCACATTGGATGCAATCGCTCGCGCGGCCCGGCGCCGCCTGCCAGCTATATTGCTGCTTGGCGAACTCGGTGTTCTCCGTCTGAACCTCCAGGTTCAACAGGTTCATGATCTCGGGGATGGCGATCTGCTGCGGGCAATCTTTCACGCAGTAACGGCAATTGGTGCACGGCACCGTGGGCACGGAAGCCAGTACCTTGCAAGCCGCATCGAGTGCCTTCTGTTCCTTTGGGGAGAACGCGTCGCCGTGCTCGCGCCATTCGGCGACGTTTTGCCTTACCTGATCGGGCGTGGACATGCCGGAAAGCACCGTGAGAACGCCGGGCTGGTTGTAGCAGAAGCGATACGCCCATGACGCCTGGCTCAGATCGGGGCGCGCTTCCAGCAACGGTGCCGCAACGGCTGCCGGCAAATCGGCCAAACGTCCGCCACGCGCAGGCTCCATGATCACCACCGGCTTGCCGTGCTTGCGGGCAACCTCCATATTGCGGCGCGATTGCACCACGGGGCTTTCCCAATCCAGGTAGTTCACCTGCAGCTGGATGAAATCCACCTCGGGATGCTCGTCGAGCAGCTGATCGAGCGTCTCCGCTCCATCGTGCATGCTGAAGCCCACGTTGCGGATCCTGCCGGCGGCCTTCATCTCCTGCGTCCATTCCCACAAACCGAAATCATCGAACTTCTTCGTACGCTCGCCGCCCACATTGTGCAGCAGATAATAATCCACGTAGTCGGTGCCAAGGCGCTCGAGGGATGTTTCCAGGCAAGCCTTTGCGGCCTCGGCATCGGGCAACGCCCAGGCAAGGCACTTTGTGGCAATGGTGAAGCTATCACGCGGATAACGCTCCACCAGAGCCTCGCGCAACGCTACCTCGGAGCGCCCGTCATGGTAGACGAAAGCGGTATCGAAATACGTGCCGCCGGCATCCATGAACAGGTCGACCATCTCCTTGACCTGATCGATGTCGATGGCGGTGACGTCCTTGGGGTCTGTCAGCGGAAAGCGCATGCAGCCGAAGCCGAGCTTCGGCACGATATTGCTGTTTGCGGTCATCGAATGCTCCTCTCGTTGCATTCGATGGTAAAGGCTAAAGCGCACTTCAGGTCAAGGGCGGTTTCAAACAACGGCGAAAACCATCGCTCGCGCAAATAGCCGCCAGTCGCGAGCTGCGGCCCAAGCTCCGCGGGCCGCAGCGCTAATCGCCGAGGTCGCAGCAAGCCGCGGCGAAAACCAGCACAGCTCCGAACAACACCGCCGACCGCACGCCACGAATCGAGCATCGCCGCAGGCCACGGCAAGACCACCGCAGTCGCAAAAGGCTACCTGTCGCGCACCTCGTCTTCGCCCCACACCAACGTGGTGATGCTATGCCCCGCCGCCTTGCATTCCGCCGTGAACTCCCCTTCCGATACCAGGAACTTCCGCGGCCTGGCGTGGCGGTTCAACACGACCAACGCGCGCGACCCATCGGGACGCAGGAAGCCCACGGTCTCCAAGTCGTCGGTGTACCGCGACGTCAAGAAGCGACGGGAGCCTACCGGCGCGAAACGCGAGAAGTGCGCCATATAGAAGAACGACCGATTCGCCACCAACTCGCGCTTGTCGCGATCGTACATCAACGGCGCTTCGCAGAAGTTGCGGGCGTGGTTCGGCCCGCCCTTCTCATTGAGCAGCAGATTCCAATCGATGAATCCGGCAGCGCCTGCGTTCAGGCTGCCTATGACGGCATGCGCATACTGCTCGGCCTTGCGTTCCTGCGTTGCCTTGCGATCCTCGCCGCGCGTGTATTCCACGCAGCCCTCGGTGAACAGCAGCTCCTTGTCGGGCCAGCGTCGCGCAACTTCGTCCACCTGCTCGAAATGATCGCCCGCATACCAATGAAACGCCACACCCGCAAAAGCATCGGAGGCGACCGTACCCTCAGCTCGCCAGCCAGCGGCGGCAAGCGGAAGCTTCCCCGCCTGATTCACCGGCGCCCCGAAGGTGGACTGAACGCGCGACAATATCTTGTCGGTGTTGTGGTCCCAAGCGAACAGCTTCACATCGCCATGTCCCGACGCATCCAACGCCGGACGCAGATACGCTGCCGCGAACTGAGCTTCCTCTTCCGCGCTGAACAGGCACGAATCCCACGCCTGGCTTGCCATGGGCTCGTTTTGCACGCTCATGCGGCTGATGCGCACGCCCTCGCGAGCATACGCGTCCACGTATTTCGCCAGCACTTCGGCCCATACCTCATACTGCGAACGACGCAGCTTGCCGCCCCCGTTCATGCGGCGGTTGGTCTTCATGAACGCCGGCGGGCTCCAGGGGCTTGCAAACAACTGCAGCTGCGGGTTCACCGCAAGCCCGCACTTGATGAACGGGAGCAGCAGCTGCCTGTCACGACTGATGGTAAACGACCGCAAGCTGGAATCGAAGGGCCTGACATACGAGTAATTGCTCAACGCGAAATCGCAGCTTTGGATGTGCGTACGGCACAAGCTATACGCATTTCCCCCGGCTGCCGGATCGCCGTCCTTCGCTCCCCCGAAGCACAGCAGCAGAAAACGGTCCTGCAGCTCAGGCGGCATAAGGGCAAACACATTCGCCGCGGCCTCCGTAAACGCGCCGCCGAACCCTGATATGCGCTGATATGCCACATCGGGACGGCAGGTGATCAAATGGAGTTCGGCATCCGGATTGCGCGTGAATCCCAGCTCATCCCGGGATAGCGTATTGTTTGCATCGGTGACGTAGCGCTTCATGATGATTACCCTTCAGGCTCCAAGGCGCCCGCCAGCACCTGCATACGGGACTCGACTTCCTCGATGATGCGGCTGCAATCCTTCAGTTCGCTGCTGGCGTCGATGCCCTGCACCTCGCTGACGGCCTTGTACTTCAAATCGTGCTCCAAACTTGCCCAGAAATCCATGGCCAGCGTTCTCAGCTGGATCTCCACGGGAATGGACTCCTTCTTGTCCATGAAGAACACAGGGATACGCGCGATAACGTGAAGGCTGCGATACCCGTTCGGCTTCGGCGAGGCGATGTAATCCTTCACCTTCACGATTTCAAGATCATCCTGGCGATTGAGCAGCTCGAACAGGCTGTACACGTCCTGGATATAAGGGCAGATGACGCGAATGCCGGCGATATCGAGGATATAGCGCTCCATGTTCTCAAGCGTTGCCTCGTACCCGTAGCGCCCGATCTTCTCGTAGATGCTCGCAGGAGTCTTCAGACGGCTTTCGATATGGTGGATGGGATTGCGATGCTTCTTCAGATTCAGATCCTGGTCCAAGATTTCCAGGCGAACCTGCATCTCCCTCATGGCTGCCCGGTACTTCTGCATAATCGACTGGGTCTCCACGCTGGCCTGACGCAGCTTCTCCATGCTCTCAGAGGTCATATGCAGATTCCCGTTCATATCGAACGCCGAAAGATCGGGTACGTTCGGGACGGGTAGTTGCTTTGCGGCACTGTCCTCCACCGTACGTCCCTGCAGCCTTTCCGCGGCTTCGATCGAGGGTTCACCGGTCGTACTCATCGGCTTGCTCCTTCTCCGCATCTTGTCGATGCGGCGTAATCACGATTCGCGCAGTTCGCGCACTGAAAATACGCGCCGCAGGCCTAACGGCTTACGGCGCGTGCTATCGATTGAGATTATGGTACCGCACGGGAAGCTAGGTTTACAGAGCGACAAGGGCTTTCTTACCGTTCCGTTACCACGGCCGGTCTCCCGTTCAGGCGATCGCACCTACTTGCGCAAATCGGCCTTCGCCTGTTCCCACAAGCGGTTTTGTTCCTCGCAGGTCATATCCTCAAGGCGTACGCCCTGCTCAAAAGCCGACCGTTCCATGGCAGACCAGCGCGTACGGAACTTACGGCAGCTTGCCCGCAGCGCGTTCTCAGAGCTCACGCCCATACGACGAGCAACGTTGACCAAGCTGAACAGCACATCGCCCAGCTCCTCCTCCACATGGGCAATTGCCTCAGGGTCGCCTTCAACCTTGCCATTTGCCGCCTTCGGGGCCTGGTCATACGCCTCGTTCAGTTCATCGATTTCGCTTTGAACCTGGCCCCAAACATCTTCGAGCGTTTCCCATTCGAATCCGGCCGCAGCCGCCTTGCGCGATATCTTCTGCGCCTGCATCAGAGCCGGAAAACTCACCGGCACGCCATCCAGCAACCCAGCCGGCGGCTCGTCTCCGCTTTCCTCACCAGCCTGATCGGCCGCCTGCTTTTCCTGTAGCTTCACCTTATCCCATAGGTTCAACACCTCGGATGCGCCGGCTGCCGTCTCGTCACCGAACACGTGCGGATGGCGCCTAACCATCTTGGCATCCACGTCCGCCGCGACATCCTCGATGTCGAACTCGCCCGCATCGGCCGCTATCTGGCTTTGCAGCACCACCTGCAACAGCACATCGCCAAGCTCCTCGCGCATATGGGCAACGTCGCCCGCCTCAATGGCATCGACCGCTTCGTACGCTTCTTCGATCATGTTGTGAGCAATGGACGAGTGCGTCTGTTCGCGGTCCCATGGGCAGCCGTCAGGTGCGCGAAGCGCCGATATCGTGGCCACGAACTGGTCGAACGCGGGATGATGTTCAGGATGCGCCGCTCTTTCAAGCGCGTTCTCATATTGCGATGCCGACATGCCATGCTCCTTTTGTCGAGTTCTATTAATTGAGAAGTATACCCTTCAACGCGGCGAGACCACAGCAGCCCCCAGGGCGCTTTCCGCTCATCTTCCATCGCCTGTCATCTTTAATGAGACAACACCGCCGCAGCCCGAGGAGCCAAGCCCGTATCACGGCAGCAAAAACAATTCAGAGGCCATCCCGTATTGCCGGCAGCAAAAACCAAAGGCGTACGTCTTATCCTCGATTCGGTCATCATTGCTCCAAAGCAAACTGCGGAATCGCCGGAGAGCACGATCGAGGCTTCCCTGCCTGCCTGTTTACCCATTTCTCAACCTGTTATGCCGCCTGGTTACCGGCCTATTTTACCTGCTTACGCACTCTTTCACCCGTCGCCATCTCATGGGGCCTTGCCGCCCTTACGCACGCTGCCGAGCCGCCGTCCCATGACGCCCTACTGCAGGTTCCGCGCACATGCTGCGCATCGTTGCGGGTATCGGGTATCATTAATCCCAAGCAATATCGAACAGGAAGAACGGCTCATGATCATCAACGTCAGCACCATAGACGACCCCCGCCTTGACGCATACGCGCGCCTGACGGAGGTACAACTGCGAAACAAGCTCGAACCCGAAAAGGGCATGTTCATCGCCGAGTCATCGAAGGTCATCGAACGCGCCGTCGCAGGCGGTATGCAACCGCTGTCGCTGCTGATGGAAGAGAAGTTCCTTCCCGGGATGGAGCCCATCATCGAGCAAATCAAGCAACGATACCTGGATTTCGATCTTCCGGTGTTCATACTCCCGCATGGCGAACTCAAGCAGCTGACCGGCTTTGAACTCACCCGCGGTGCGCTCGGGGCCTTCCGGCGCCCCACCGCTGCAAGCGTAGAAGAAGTATGCCGCGATGCCCGAAGAGTAGCCGTGCTCGAAGACATCACGAACCACAC